>Ga0209537_1000182_pt1 | contig 72719 bp, 66 predicted proteins | sample BioPla4DNA1_FD_187698 | JGI IMG/M metagenome (GOLD analysis project Ga0209537, IMG submission 187698) | Biogas fermentation microbial communities from Germany - Plant 4 DNA1 (SPAdes) (version 2) | ecosystem: Engineered > Bioreactor > Anaerobic > Digestate | place: Bielefeld, North... | reverse complement strand
TATGTATATGGTCCGGACAAGCATTTGCTTCTATTATTTCAACACCCTTATGTTCACACAATTTCCTCAATATCTGTCCTATATCTTTCTTTATCTTTCCATATATAATTTGTCTTCTATACTTTGGCGCAAATACTATATGATATTTGCAATTCCATTTAGTATGTGATAAACTTTCTGTATCCATTTGGATAACCTCCTTTGTTATTTGTTTGGTTGGCGAACCTTACTATAGATTACCAAAGGAGGTTCTTTTTTTCTACTCATAGCTGTAAGCTTTTTAGAACCCCCGGTATAACCGGGGGTATTCGTTACACAAAAAGCAGATTCCCTTTGATTTGTGGGAATCTGCTTTTGATTTAATAAGCTTTTGCTATTAGATTTTGTATTTTCTTAAGCTCTTGTCAAATTGTAATGTAATTTCCTTGAATTCCTTTATGCTGTTCATGAGCTTTTCTAATTCATTTGTGTAGCTTGCTACGCTAGCACTTACTTCCTCAGAGGAAGCAGAGTTTTCTTCTGCTATAGCTGCTAAGGCCTCTATGCTTTCGTATACTTCTTGAATATTTTGTGCTTCCTTGTTTAACTCGCTTATTGTAGTATCAATAGAAGCAGCAACCGCTTTTATAGCTTCATTTGCTTCGAAGCTTATAGCTCTTACACTTTCGAGGCTCTTTGTTTCTGTTTGAAGAATGTCATACTGGGTTTCTATGCTATCTACTAGCTCATTTATATCACTAACAAACAAGGCTAGGTTAGAGTTAATATCCTCTACTGCTTCCTTAGACTGTTCAGCAAGCTTTCTTATGGATTCAGCTACTACCGCAAAGCCTCTTCCATGTTCTCCTGCTCTAGCAGCCTCGATAGATGCATTTAAGGCTAATAGGTTGGTTTGCTCTGCTATGCTGGAAACAATGGATACTATTCCAGTAATGTCTTTTACCTTACCCTCAAGATTAGAGCCTAAATCCTTAACCTGCTGGAAGCTCTTTAAGGCACCTAATATATTATTACTTGTGCTCTCTACATTTTCGTAGGAGTTATTAATCTTCTTCATAGCCTCTTCAAGCTTTTCTTCATTAGCATTTTCATTATCAACGATGTTGTTTAGAGCCTGTATATTTTCATTAAGTCTATATGCTGCTTTTCCTGTGTTTTCTGCTTGAGATACTGCTCCACTAGCTACTTGCTCTACTACACCAGCAATATCCTTAGATGTAAGAGTCATATTCTCAGATATTTCATTGATTTTACTTACAAAGGTATTCATCTCATCTGTAATACCTTTAAAGTCTATAAAATCAGCAGATAAAAGCTTTTTATGTTCTTTTATCAATTTATACATATCTTCATAGTGGTCCTTAGTTTCAATATCACCATTATAAATATATTCATTATTTATTATTCTCTTAATCTCTTCAACAATAAGTCTATTAGGTCGATTTAGAAGCATATTACCAATTGTTGCTGCTACAGCTCCGCCTAAAGCCCCTATTAAAGCCTTTACAATATTGTCCATACCCAATAACGGCACCAATATACCAGCAGAAATTATAAAGGTAAATATACCAGTTTTTATTGGAACGCTTCTTATAAAGCCTAAGGATAATATTTTACTAAAAATAAACTTCTTTTTATAATAAATATCCTTTTCAAAGGTTAGCATCAGCTTTAAAGTAGTATCAGTTCTCTCAATTTCCTTTTTCTCAATTTTTTCATTATAAAATTCGCTGCTTCCCTCTAATAAACCTAAGCAATAATCAAACATACCTCTGTTTGACTTATAAGTGAAAACAGCTTGTCTTGCTGACACTGGATTAATTTCTACCAATGGTGGCTTAGCGCCAACGAACTTTTTAGTCATAACTACATGTATATCATAAAGGGTTCTTAAAAAAGAAAATAAATTTTCATGAACAAAAAATGCAGGAAAATCTTTTTGGAAAGACTTAATGTTATCCTTACCTATACTTCTCCAAATCTCTTTTACATCTGTATTTGTAGCCTTAGCTATATTAGATATAACTTTTCTAATGTCATCATCCTCAACATTTTCTATTGGTGAAAATATCCTAGAGCTGCTCCATCCTACAGACTGCATAGCTTCATCTACTACCGAATCTCCATACAACGATCTACAAGTTTTTATCCACGTTGAAACAACAGTACCTTTCATACGCTTTCCTCCTCTTTTATGGTCATATAGGATTCCAACATCAACTACTAACTTATAAAGAAGTCAAAAGCCTTGAAAGATTCAACAATATCTAGGTATAAGTTAAAATTTCCTAATGGAACCCTATAATAATTATATAACATTTTTATGACTTTGTTAATACTTGTCACATTATATATTTTTTTGTTGAATTTACCTAGAATACTATATCTTTTTTATATATAATTAAATATAAAGACATCTTTTCTGAATAGAGGCAATAATAATATAATAACTTTGATTTAGGGGTGAGTGTAATGCGCATTAGAGTTAAGAGTAATCGCTTCTATTTTATAGTGGCATTTTTAGTATTAATTCTTTTTTCAGTGCTATTTTGGCCTAGAAAAGTTGATCATGCTGTCCTTATTGAATCAGACGGAAAATACTCTATCTTTTTTGTAGGAGATAAGCGGGTAAAATATAAAACCGGAAAGATTAACTTTGAAAGGTTTTCTGTATTAAATTTCAAACGAAATATATTTAAAACCTATGATTTTACCAAAGTAGATGCTATGCAAGAGCGAGTTATGTATAAGGCTGACGGAGAATATGATTTGGAAATCAGCGGTCCTAAGTCATTAAGCAAAACGACTCATTACTATCAAATAGATAACAAGGGTAATATTAGCTATTCCTCTGCTTCTAAGCTTATCGTTGGTAAAAACAATGTACGTATATATAAAAACAAGAAGAATCAGTTAACAACTTTTATTATGACTCCAATGGATTATTCCACCATAAGGGTAGCAATTTCTAATACAGACTTTAAAAAGGTATATCATAAAAGCATAGAAATTACCGCTAAATCACCCTTAGAAATTTACAGCAAAAGAGAAGATTATTCTACCTCTATACCAGAAAACACCACTTTAACCATAGAATATGTGGATGGCAAAATCAAGCTAACTATAAATGGCTTATCAAGGGAATTTTATAATAGATTGTACATAGAAGGCGATGGCATGAGTGTGACAAGTATAAAGCGTAAGCAGGATCATTCTATGATACCAGTCTATAGTGGTGTTTTAGAAATCACACCAGCCTCCTCTGAAACAGCCTTATTAATGATTAATGAGGTTAACCTTGAAAACTATCTAAAAAAGGTAGTGCCTTCAGAGATGCCTGCCAGCAGTGCTTTAGAAGCTTTAAAGGCTCAGGCTATTGCAGCTAGAACCTATGCTATATCCGATATGTTGGCCAATAGATTTGCTAAATATGGCTACCATGTGGATGATAGCCAAAGCAGCCAGGTTTATAATAACATTGAAGAAGGAGCTAGAACTACAGAAGCGGTTAATGCAACAAAAGGGCTTATTGCAACCTATAAGGGTATGCCTATAGATGCTAAATATTATTCCACCTCCGCTGGTACAGGAGCAAACTATGGAGAAATTTATTTTAAGGCTGACGGCAGCAGCGATAATAAGCCTTACTTAACCTATTCTTCTTATATATCAGGAGACTTCACTATGCCTACCTCTGAAGAAGAGTGGTTGAGTTTTTACAAAAAAACTGATATAAAAGCCTTAGATAGCTCTTACGCCCTCTTCCGCTGGAAGGTTAATTATCCCACAGAGGCTCTTACAAAAGCTTTAAATAAGAGCCTTAAGGAAATACAATCTAGAAACGGAAGCTTTATGACCATAAAAGTTGACAATAAGGAAGTTACCAGCCTACCTCAATTAATGAATTTAAAGGATATAAAGATTCTTAAGCGTGGAGAGGCTGGAAATGTTATAACAATAAGCTATATCTTTGAAAACGCAGAAGTTCAGCTTTCTGCTGATGGAAATATAAGATCTTCAATAAAATGCTCCGTTGATTATGCAGAAACGCCTATTATCCTATACGATTCTAAGGATACTCCTAGAGAGAATTTTGGTTCCTTACCATCCTCCTTCTTTGCAGTAGAGAAAAAGAATGACAGCTTCATAATCTATGGCGGTGGCTTTGGCCACGGTGTAGGAATGAGCCAATACGGAGCTATTGAAATGGGTAAGAAGGGCGAAAAATACGATACTATTTTGAACACCTTTTATAAGGGAATTAGTATAGAGAATATTTATTAAAAGTTTAATCTAACCTATATAAAAATAAAAGACCCAGTTTCGGGTCTTTTATTTTTATACTTTTTCAATTGCAAGGAAAAGTTCTTTTTAGCCTTTATTTGAAAGTTATAGGGTAAACTCTACCCTATCTAGCCTTGCAAGGATTTTTACGTCCTTAGCATAGGCAGTTTCTGTTCTAACACTACCTCTATTGCTTATAAGCAAAAGCTTGCTATTTTCTAGCTTCTTAATTTGTCTTATTACTCTTTCTCCCTGATATTCAATTAAGCAAAAGGCGTTATTCTCTGGCTCACTGCTGTAATGAGCAAAGGCTATATCTCCTTTAGCTATTCTGAAACCAATCATATCATCATCCATTACTTGTATGTATAGTACCTTGTCTTGAGCATATCCCTCAATTTTATTGTTCTGTATAGCCATAAGCTTAGTTCCTATAACATTGCTTAAATTATAATCATATACAGGAACAGACTTTAAAACTGAGGCAAAGGCTCCACTCCAAGCGTCATTAATTTCCACAGCCTTTTTAGGGGTAGTACCTATTTTCTTTATAGGCGCTCTTTCTGGAGTGTTATTATATACATCCTCCATGCTTTCTACTTCCACTGACATAGAGATGTCATTTATGTCCTTATTAAATATTTTTGAAAGCCTATTAATCATATTTTCATTAAGTATCTTACGACCTAGCTCCACATCATTAATAAAGCTTTCTGCTACTCCTAGCTTTTTAGCTAGAGCCTTTTGGCTCATACCAGCTTCAAGTCTTAAGCTTTTAACCTTTTCTGCTACTCTACTCACCCATCGTCCCTCATTTCTGTCTCTTTCTAAAAAATTCTCTTTCTTCTATAAGATGCTCAAGTAAATCTGCAAAGGTCCATTCTATAGAGGTTGGGGTAACCACTGCAAAAATAGGCTTAGCTTCCAAGCTTCCTCTTATAGCTCTTATAGAATTCTCCAACTCATTATCACTAAGATTATTGAACAAAATTACCTTTTCCTTAGGTAAGGTCTTACTAACCACTTCAAAATGTGGTCCTTCAATTAAATTTCTTAGAGTCATAGAAGTCATTGTATCGGTAATTTCTATAATTTTGCCTAGGTTCTCTTGATCCTTAACCCTTTCCAATACTTCTTTTTCTTCTTGATTAAAGCCATAAATCAATAGGCACTTATTGTTGTCCAACCCTTTCACCACCTTTGCTTTTAAAGCCTTTCTGGCTCTCCAATTTCCTCACCGAAGGTATCTACAGTGATGCTTTCTATAACTTGATCCTCATAGGGTTTATCCCATCTATCTCTTGGTACGGATACAATGCGGTCTGCAACCTCCATGCCCTCTGTAACCTTACCAAAGGCAGCGTACTGACCATCTAAATGTGGTGCATCTGCTACCATTATAAAAAACTGGCTGCCAGCAGAGTTAGGATTCATAGCTCTAGCCATGGATAAAACTCCTCTAGTATGCTTTAAATCATTGCTAAACCCATTTGCTGTAAATTCACCCTTTATACTGTAACCTGGGCCTCCTGTACCATTACCCTCTGGGTCTCCCCCTTGAATCATAAAGCCTGGTATAACTCTATGAAATATTAAACCATCATAAAAGCCTTTTTGGCAGAGACTAACGAAATTCTTGACAGTATTTGGCGCCTTATCCTTGTATAATTCCGCCTTAATTAAGCCTCCATCCTTCATCTTTATTGTTACTACTGGATTCATAATAAGTTCTCCTTTCAGCATGTTTAAAAATGCAATAGATTTGATATGTTAAAGCCACCAGCAAAAATTATAACTAAGGAATATATCATATGCTGAAGGCTCCATATGGTAATATCTCCACTTTTTTCGTAAACTAATACTGGTAATCCAAAAATTATTGCTTGTATAATTGCGTTACCCGGAAAATCTACAGGCAAAAATCTACAATAATTGCTCCAAAACATGGTGTAAATTATAAGAATATTAGCAATAACCGCTGCATATCCAAAGAGCTTGATTCTACAACCGGCCAAATCATAAATATTGGCCCAAATAAGAGGCTCCATCAATCCATTAATCAATACAAAGATAATAGCACTCAATAGATACTCAATAGCATTATTTTGCCCTGGTGAATAGTAAACTACATAAACCCCTATACCCATGGCTGTAGTTATAATTATAGCTAACAGTTGCTTTTTTATTAAATTAAAGCGAATATTAAAAATTGGAATCTTTGTACCTATAATTCCTCTTAACACTATGCCACAAAAATACCAATATGCAATTATAGCCACTATTGTCACTGGTCCATTGTTTACCATAGTGGTAACTGCTGCAGGAAGTGCAATTCCTATGGTCCAGCCTAAAAATTGCTTTAGCCTAACATTTTGCTTAATTGCATTAATTTTTGTACTCCCAGACATAAGCTTCATCTCCAATATATTTCCATAATCTTAAAAACATTATATATCATTTTTCAATCTATTGGAATATTTACTGGAGCTGTTTAAGCAAAAGAAATTCAGTCCACAGACTGAATTTCTAGCATAATCATAATATTTTACCCTTATATGTCCAGCAAATTCTTTTTGTAGGCTGAATATATCTCCCTTAGAACCTTCATCTTCTCATCCATTTCAAGCTGTAGCTGTGAAACCTTATCATAATCCCCTGCTGCAGAAGCTTCCTTTATTCTTGTAAATAAACTCTTTGTTGTATAAGTATCCTTCATAAGGTATTTTCTCAGCTCATTTATAGTCATCCAATTAGATACATCCAAATCCAAGGCATTTTCTGGACAATGAAGTCTCTTAAAGCTTCTTATTTCATCCATATAATGATTAATTATTCTATTGTTTATTTCTGTAATCCATCTTTTTTCAACACCTAATCTATAGCTGTTAATTATTTTGTCATTGAGAACATCTCCCTGCTTTAACACCTCTAGCTTCTCAGGATACTTTGCAAAGGCAGATAAGTTCTCATAAATAGTTGCTGGAGCCTTGCCAAAGTACGCTACTCTCTCCGCTTCTGTATAGTATTCAAACACATCTTCCTCAGATCTATATGCCCTATCCTTTTCTAGATAATCAGCATCTTCTCCTGGCTTCTTTGAAAGTTCCTTGAGAAGATCATCCTCTGTTTTATTGTTCATAAGGGCATATTTTATTCCATCTATCATTGATAAGTATATAGCCGCCACACATAAGTAGGTATTAGTATGAGGATTAGGAGATCTTAATTCAAATCTAGTTGAATAAGGATTAGCTAAATCCCTAATAAGTCCTAGTAATACCGTTCTGTTTCTTGAAGGTTCCTCTATGGTGTGTCCTAATGAGGTTACTATGCAAACTGGTGCTTCAAAGCCTGGCTTTAATCTTTTTAAGGAATCATTTGTAGCAGACACAAAAGGGTTAATAACTTCATAATTCTTTAATACTCCCATGGCTGCTGCATAGCCGAAGACACTTAAATAATGGTTCTTTGTAGCAGTAAATAGATTTATCATCTTTCCATTTTTCAACTTTAGTGCTATACCTACATGGGTATGCTTACCGCTTCCAGCCACACCATCGATAGGCTTTGCCATAAAGGTAACATCTAGACCATTTGCTCTAAATACTTCTTTTATTAGGATTCTAACCTGTAAATCGTTGTCTGCAGCCTGAACAGCATCAGAGTACTTCCAATCAATCTCTAGCTGCTCCATAATATGAGTTAAGCTTCCAGTTTCAGTGAGACTAGACTTAACTCCACCTACTTCCTTATGACCCATTTCTGGTTCTAGCCCGTATCTTTCCATAAGGTCCAAGCACTGCTCCAAGGCTGTTCTAACACTACCTTTGGTTCGCTTCCAATACTGCTCCTGAAGCATTTGTGAAGTAGAAAGAGCTTCTAGCTCTGCCTCGTCATTTGGTGTCTTAACCCAAAATTCAAGCTCCGTAGCTGAAGTAGCCACTACCTTTTCAATATCATCTACCGTTATTCCATAATCCTTAAGAGCTTCTGGATGTTCTTTTAGCATTTCAAATAAGCTTTTTTCAAAATATTCTATAGAACTCTTTAAAATATGCCTTGAATCTACAGCCTTTCCTTCATGGATAAGGAAGCAAGGTATTCTAAGAGTTCCCACCGGTCTTCCTGTATCTTCATCTATATTTTCAAAATTGTAACTTACAAACCAGTCTGCATCTGGATCTGCTACCATATCTAATTTTGCATTGTTAATTGTAGCTATACCTGGCAGCACCACAGAGGAACCATCTGTTTGAATAGCACCTTCAAAAAAAGTATTAATATCCTTTAAAAACAGCTTAACTGGAATTCTTTCATCGGTATCGTTTCCGGACAAATCAATACCCACAAGAGAAACAAACTTTATTTCCTTATGCTTTTCCAAAAGACTGGTTATTTCTTCCACGGAATGTTTATCTTTTGGAATTTTAAAAAGTAAATCTTTTAACATCCTAATACCCCCGTACATTAAAAAGTATTTTAACTTCATGTTACCTACAATTTATATACAGAATAACAGAAATAAATCTCCATTTCAAAGCTTTATTTCCCATCTTTTCTATTTTATTGCTTTATCATTTGTAATCGTTCTGTTTTATTAATTTGTAGATTTTACCCTAAAATTATAAGGATTTTATTAACAAATCGATAAAACCTATCCTGCCCACAATAAATTTATTTTTATTAGCTTTTATGCTAAAATATAAATATCTTAAATATACATAGTTCACGGGTGATAATATGAGTAATTTGACCAATGCAAGCAAAGATTCCCCCATTGGCTTTTTTGATTCAGGCGTTGGGGGCTTAAGTGTTTTAAAGGAGGCAATAAAATTATTGCCAAGAGAAAGCTTTATATACTTTGGAGATTCTAAAAACGCTCCTTATGGTACCAAAACAGTAGAAGAAATAAAAAGACTATCCTATGCCGCTACGGATTTTTTATTAAGCAAGGGTGTTAAGGCTATAGTAATAGCCTGTAATACTGCTACTAGTGCCGCTGCTGCTGATTTACGCAGTACCTACCCCCATATACCAATTATAGGGATAGAGCCTGCTATAAAACCTGCTGTTCAATTAAATAGAAAAGGTAAAATTTTAATTATGGCTACACCATTAACCATAGCTGAGAAGAAATTTAATAATTTACTAAAATCCTTCGAAAACACCTCAGAAATTATTCCTATACCTTGTGCAGGCTTAGCAGAATTAATTGAAAGCGGCAATATAGATAGTCTTGAGATAAGACACTTTCTAGAAGATAAGCTAGGCCCTTACATGAACTTTAATATTTCTACCATTGTTCTAGGATGCACCCATTATCCCTTTATTAAAACCCAGTTATCTTCTTTAGTAGGCGATGATATTCCTATTATAGACGGAAGTTTTGGAACTGCAAAGCAGCTTAGACGACTATTAATTCAAAACGATCTTATGAACGAGGGTATAGAAGTGGGCAAAGTGGAAATATTTAACTCCCTAGACAATGCTGATATAATTGATTTAAGTTATAGATTGTTAAAACAATAACATTTCAAAAAAATTTTTTTAATTTTTTTGCTCAAAATGATAAGCTTTTCATAGGTAGTTGCAGGAAATTCATAATTCTGTTACAAACCTGTAATTCTTCATAGACCTTAGTATTATTGGGTTAAGTAAAGTTAAATTCTCCTGTTTTAATTGTTCGTGCTCATCTGTACTAATACAGATGAGCCTGTTTTATTTTTTTAAAAACACTCGTTAAATAGTTGACAATCTCTTAAACTGCTGATATATTATATTTAAGACATCAATTTCAAGGTTCTAATAAGTTACAAAAAAACGAACAAGCTGTTGAAATTGGTTCTTCCCTACGATCTTGCGGATATCCATTGTTCAACTTAACTTATAGTTGATAATGGATATCTATTTGTCAAATAAAGTTGTTAGAAAATTTCATTAATTATAAAGGAGAGCGAATGGAATGGAAGCAATAAAAGTTACTGATGTTATTGAAAGAAATCTTAATATGGAAGATGCAATAATACTAAGAGATATTATCGAAAACTCTATAGAAGATAAGGTTATCCTTGATTTTTCAGGAATTCTCAGAGTGCCAACAACCTTCTTATGCTGCCTATTAACAGATTTAATCAACAAATATGGTAGAGATTATATTGCTTCACACATACAAGTAAAAAACCTAAATAACATTTCTGATTACAATAGAGTGTTATTAGGAACTGCCTTCTTAGACGGCACATCAAAAAATACTGCATTCAATTAAGCTTAAGGGACTTCTCTACAGAGGTCCCATTTATTTTCTTGTGTTGATTTTTTCCTCTTCATTGTAGATAATAATATTAGGAGGATTAGTATTCTGGAATGTAAATATAGTAATCTTGGAGGTTTTATGTATGAAATACTCTCTGGAAAGCATTGAAGCATTATTAGCTCCCTTAAAAGATATGAGAGAGATAGATTTAGCAGATATCCCCTGCTTGGACTTATATATGGATCAAGTTACTACTCTTTTTGATGATAGATTATCTCCTCAAAAAAGAAACGAGGAGGATGTAGTTTTAACAAAAACCATGATTAATAACTACGCTAAGGCAAAAATCCTTCCTCCTATAAAAAATAAAAAATATAATAAGCAGCAAATTATTCTCCTAATATTAATCTACAACTTAAAGCAGATTTTGTCCTTAGAAGATATAAAATCTATTTTTGATCCCATTTTAAATAAACTTTCAGAAAACCCTACTGAAACTGAATTTCTTGATGAGATATACAAGAAGTTTCTTTCAGAAAAAAAGGCATTAAGCGGTGTAATAGTGGATGATTTTATTAATAAGCTAAAAGACTCCTCCATTAACACCTCCGATTCTGAAGATAATGTTCTAGATTTACTTATGAAGGTATTTGTATTAGTAAGCTGTGCTAGCATTCAAAAAAGAATGGCAGAAAAAATCATAGATACATATTTTAAGAAGCAAGAAAAGCCATAGAAAGTCTCTATGGTTTTTTTCGACATTTATATACAAACTTTTTTCAAATAACTGGCGTAGGACTCTAGGTCGTAGTATAATATAAATACAGTAAATTTACGAGGTGTAGATTAATGAGACTAGTTCCTATAGAATGCGTTAAAGAAGGTTCCTTGCTGGCAAAACCCCTTTATGACGATGAAGGTCGAATATTGTTAAAAGAAGGAATCAGGCTAACCAGTACCATTATTAAACGAATTTCCTCCATAAAAATATATTCTGTATATATTATAGATGAATATAGTAACAAGGAAATAGAGGATGTAATAAAGCCAGATCTCAGGCAGAAGGCCATAGCAAAGCTTAAGGAAACCTTTCTTAATATAGAAAAATTCATTCCTTCAGTCAGTAATAATACGCTCCCATCGAAGGCTCAGTTAAATACCTTCTTAAGAGAAAGGCAAGCTATTTTTGATAACATTCTATCAGTAGCAAATAGCTTAATGGAAGAAATACTATCCAAGAAAAACATATTAGTAAACTTGGTTGACATAAAAAGCATGGACAATTACACTTATCAGCATTGTGTAAATGTAGCTATACTGTCCCTAATATTAGGAATTCGCTTAAATCTTAATAAAAACGAATTGCGGGATTTATGTATAGGGGCTTTAATCCACGATATAGGAAAGATCCTTACCCCTAAATCGATCTTATTAAAAGAAGGGGGCCTTACAGATTCAGAATTAGCTATAATGAGAGAGCACACTATAAAGGGATATGAATATGTAAAAAATATACCAGAAATCCCCGCTACTTCTAGAGTAATAACCATTCAACATCATGAAAGATATGACGGTAGCGGCTATCCACATCACAAAAAAGGGAAAAACATACACAAATTTAGTAGAATTGTAGCAATTGCAGATGTATACGATGCCCTAACCTCCGATAGACCATACCGTAGAGCCCTTAGCCCTAGTGAAGCACTAGAATACATAATGGCTGGTGGTTCTAGTCAATTCGATTTTGATATGGTAAAAACCTTTGCTCAAATTATAGTACCTTATCCAGAAGGAACCTTAGTACTTCTAAGCACTGGAGAATTTGCAGTAGTAGAAGAAATTTATCAAAATTATCCTCTTCGTCCTAAGGTTAAGGTTGTTAAAAGCAACATAACAGATAGAATCAATGCTACAGTAAATTTGGTAGAATCCATAGATATAGTTATAAAAGATTATGCGTATAATATAGATTAATTATTATGTAAAACTACTATAACACTTTTAGATATCAGAAGTGAAAGGTCAAAACTTAGATATCTGATATAAATAAAAACCTAGTTTCTGTGTATAACAGAAATTAGGTTTTTTATTATAGTAAATTATAAAATTTTAGAGCTATTGATTGCTCAATATATCTAAATTATGTCCATATGTAAAGTAATATTAATCTTATTAGGATATATATTAAATTTTGCACTCCGCAAAATTACCCTTAATATCTGCCATTCGACATCTAGAAGCACTGTAGGGCTTTTTTATAATGATATTACATCTCCATGATATATTTCATATTTATAGATATCGCTATTTATAAAAGGATTATTGTTTGCAATATAATCCGCCTCTTCCAAATCCTTGGCTCTAAAAATCATTGTGCCTCCATTTTTATTTAAAGTACCAGCGCAAAACAAGAACTTATTAAAATTACTTTTATCCACTGATACAGCGTACTCTTTATCCTTTTTAGGAGCCTTATAATTGATTTTTACAAATAAACCATTTTTCTTTGTCATGTTTTCCACCTTCCAACCTTTCCTATTTATAGTCTATCGAACATCTGTTCTGGTGTCAATAGTTTTTTCATTTTTCTAGTAAATTTTCTCTCACTCCTATTAATATTAACTATTCTTCTAATTTATAACCAAAATTGTTATAATGTATAAGTTAATAGTTTTCTTTATTAGGAAGGTGATTACTTGAAAGTTATATGTGCAGGCGATAGCTTGACCTATGGTTACGGAGTAAGTCATAATCAATGTTGGGTAAGTTTACTAAAAGCTGAAAATAGCTATGAAATTATTAATAAAGGTGTTAACGGAGATACGTCCTCTTCCCTCCTTAACCGTTCCCATCAGGATATTATAGCCTTGAAACCTAGCCATGCTATTGTAATGTGTGGAACTAATGATTTTCTAATGGGAGGATCGGCACATAGAACCTTTGACAACCTAAAGTTCTTATATGAAGAAATGGCAAATAACTCTATTAAGACGGTATTTTTGACCCCACCTCCTGTTTATCCTAGCTTGGCAAAGGAGCAATGGAGTAGCTATATCAATTATGCTAATGTAAATATAAAAATCAAGGAATTAGGAGAGCTTATATCATTCTTTAGCAAGGCTAATGCTATTAAAAGCATAAATTTATATGAAATTTTCCAGCGTTTATGCGATGAATATAGCCAATTCTACTCAGATGGTATTCATCTTACTGCTAAGGGCCATCTATTAATTTATAACAGCCTAAAAGCTTTAAACATATTTGATTAAAAAAGAAAAAGTAAATCCCTTAATAGGATTTACTTTTTCTTATTTTTTTGCATTAAAATTTTAGCTATTAGCAACTATTTCATTATACTTTTTTAAAACCGCATCAAATTCCTTACCAGCACCAATTGATTCATATTCTTCAAAGTTTCCATTTACAGTTACCCTGTAGGCATAAGCTAAATCTGAATCCTCAGGTGCTACTATAACATAATGCTTATTATTTATATCTATCCTTTCTAAAATCTCAAGCTTTTCTTGCTTTCCATTATCCATTGTCACCGTTATATACTTCACGGGAAAACCTCCCATCAAATTTATTTATTAAGAGGGAACTATTTGTTCCCTCTCTTGAAAAGATTATAATCTGCTTTCGAAATCCTGAACCATCCTTCTAACCATTTCTCCGCCAACATATCCGTTTTGTCTAGATGTTAATTCACCCTTATCAATTTCATCGTAATTAGAGATACCGAGTTCGCTAGCTATTTCCACCTTAAATCTGTCTAAGCCTGCTCTTGCTGATGGTACTAACACCCTATTGTTTTTGCTTGCCATTCCCGATTCCTCCCTTTACTTTGTTTTTGCAAACCTTTATTTCTGTTTGCACTATTATTTTGCGCATTAATCTGCATAATAATCTATAAAATTTTGTCCAAGCAGACCACAAAGTATCTGGAATGGCTAGCTTTAGCAAATAAATCTCCTATTAAGTGGTTATGTATACCCTATCTAAGGTGTCATGTATTTTTTCAAATAGCAGACCAACACAGGACCATACAGGAAAGTAATCTAGCCTAATAACACCCTGAAAGGCAAATGGACTGCCACTGTAATCCCAAGGACAGGAGCCAATTAAATATTTAAGGAACATGCCGCTAGTATATTCAACCATTAAAATTAAAATACCATAAACACCTCCTCTTAATATAACTGGTAGCTTCCTCAATTTTGTTTGAATTGGCTCAAGAAAAACAGCGAAGCCATAAATGGGGAGCATCCATATATATGTGGTGGCGGATAACTTCAGATCTCCATTTAAGAAAGCTCCAAATCCAGTCCAGATTACCTCCATACATAATCCTACAAATCCGTAAAAAATAAATCTTTTAAACATAAAAATATTATTTGTTTTTTTCAAATATATATACTTTGTAGAAGGTAGAAATTAGAGGTTTGATCTTAAATTTTTCATGCTAGTATTTTTTGATTAGGTGATGGTTATGAGGATAGTTAAAAGTGTGTGGAAAAAATATTCTTTTTTGATACTTTTTTTATTATTAATAATAAGCATCTTTAATCCTATATGGGCTATTGGAGCTTCTCTTTGTATGATCTGCCCTCTAATTATTTCCTTTTTTAAGGGCAGATATTGGTGTGGTAATTTATGTCCTAGAGGCAGCTTTTATGATAATATTCTTGCTAAGGTTAGTAGCCATAAGCCTGTACCACCATTATTAAAATCAAGGCTTTTTAGATATCCTCTTGTAGTTTTTATGCTCTCAATGTTTTATATGGGTATAATAAATAGCAAGGGAAGCTTAGTAAAAATAGGCTTGGTTTTTTATAGGATGATTGCCATCACAACCTTAATAGGAATTATTTTGTCTTTTATTTTCAATGAAAGAAGCTGGTGCAATTTTTGCCCTATGGGCACCTTATCCAATTTAATCTGCCAGTTAAATGATAAACGAAGGTCCTTAAAAATTCGCCATAACTGTCTTTCCTGCAAGGCCTGTGCCAGGATATGTCCTATGGGAATCCAACCCTATAGCTTTAAAGGTAGTAGCCTGGCCCATCCAGATTGCATACAATGCGGTAGATGTTTAAATATCTGCCCTAAGCGCTCTATAACAGAATAAGAAAAGTGCTAAGGCACTATTAGATGTCAGAAGTCAGATGTCAGAACTAAGATATAATATATATGATATCTGTAAGCTGATATCATATGGCTAATTCACTATACGCCTTGTTTTTAAGAAACGCTAAGGACAAAAACTATTCTGCTAGTTTATAACAAAGCAAAACGGAGACCCTTAAGGTCTCCATATCTCAATGACAAGTTATTCAAAATCTTTATATAAGAGACTTGGTTGTACTCCTGTGTTTCCTTGATATTTACCGCTCTTATATTCATCATATTCGCCATGAATGTCATGATAGTAAATCTGACATATCTCCACGTTAGGATATATTATTATTGGTTGTACACAGAATATTTCTAAGGTCCAATAGCCCTTAAAACCTACGTCACCAAAGCCTGCAGTAACATGTATAAATAGTCCTAATCTACCAACAGAGGAACGACCCTCTAGCATTGGCACAAAGTTCTTTGTGGCAGTATATTCTACTGTTCTACCAAGATAAAGCTTTCCTGGCTCTAAGCGTAAACCCTCCTCTGGTATAATTACGCTCTTATATTTATTAGGCTTTTTCATATCTAAAACCTCTTCATCATAGACAAGCAGCTCATTATGCAATCTTAAATTGTAGCTATTAGGGTTTAATTGCTTCTCATTATAAGGCTCTATAATTATATCCTTACCAATATTTTTAGCGATTTCTCTTCCTGATAATATCATCTTACATTCACCTCTTAATCTTTTTAGGAATATTTCTATCTAGCTAAAGCAAAAATGTAAAACTATATAGCATAAAACTTATACTAAATTCTAATGCTTCGACATATTTTGATTATAAACTAAGTAAATTATAATTACAATTATCCCTTATCTATGATTATCTTCCTTCATACTATGTAATTTTTCTGGGGATTTTTAATATGATAATTTGAAAGCATATTTTTGCAGGAGGATAATATGAAGGTTGTTGTTATTGGCGGAGGCTGGGCTGGTTGTGCTGCAGCAGTGGCAGCTAAAAAGGCTGGTGCTGATGTAGTCCTTTATGAAAGAACTGATTTACTGCTTGGCCTAGGTAACGTTGGCGGTATAATGAGAAATAACGGCAGATACACTGCGGCGGAGGAACTAATAAGTTTAGGATCCGGTGAGTTGATAAAAATTGCTGATGCTTGTTCAAAACATAAAAATATCAACTTTCCTGGTCATGAACACGCTTGGCTTTGCGATGTAGGAAAAATAGAATCTGAGGTCCGAAAGTTTATTTTATCCTTAGGTATTAAGGTTAATTTCCTTTCCAGAGCAGCTAATGTGAAAAAGGAGCAAAACAAAATTACCGGTATATATCTATCTAATTGGGAGCTAATAGAAGGTGATGTGTTTATAGATTGTACTGGCTCCACTGGAGCTATGGATAATTGCGCTAAGTATGGTAACGGCTGCGTTATGTGCGTTTTAAGATGCCCTACCTTTGGAGGGAGAGTAAGCATCAGTGCTAAGGCTGGAGTAGAAGATATTTATGGTGAGCGTGCTGATGGAACTAGAGGTGCTTTTAGCGGCTCCTGCGAAATTCCAAGGGACTCTTTATCTCCAGAGCTTTTAAAAGAACTAGAGAAAAAAGGCTCTGTAGTACTAAAAATTTCTTCAGAAGACATAAATTTAGGTAAGCTAGACTTAAAGGTTTGCCAGCAATATGCCCTTCCTCAATTTGCTGAAAATCTTGTTTTACTAGATACTGGTCACATTAAGGTTATGACCCCCTTTTATCCTATTGAAAAGCTAAGAAAGCTGCCAGGACTGCATAATGCTAGATATATGGACCCCTATTCTGGCGGCAAGGGCAATTCAGTAAGATATCTAGCAGCTGCTCCACGAGCAGACGACATGAAGGTTGTTGGCATAGACAATCTTTTCTGCGCTGGTGAGAAATCTGGCTTCTTCATTGGACATACGGAAGCTATATGCACTGGAACCTTAGCAGGTTTTAATGCTGTAAAATACCTTCTAGGACAAGAAACCCTTGTTTTGCCTAAAGAAACAGCCATCGGAGATATAATTCAATATGCTAATTACAGGTTAAAGACCCCAGAAGGTAGAAAGGTTAGACTCACCTTCTCTGGTGCTGAATACTTTGAAAGGATGAAGAAGCAGGGCTTGTATAGCACTGATAATGAAGCCATCAAAGAGAGAATAGAAAGGCTTGGCTTAAAGGATATTTTCAACAAAAAACTTATCTAAACAGAAGGGCTTATAATGGTGAAAGCGCTGTTGCATAACTGACAAAGCTGTTGGTAGTGCAGCAGCTTTTTTATTACTTTAAAATCAAGGTAATAGTAAATCTGCTATGGGACAAAAGATCCCTCCAACTGCTCACCTCTAATCTCTAAATTCATCTATATTGCTTTGTTTCAAAAAAGTGTTGATGAATAAACAGAAATTAGGGCAAGCAGTAGTGAGCCTTTTTACATAAAAAAGACTGCTGCACAACTAGCAAACCAGTTATTGTGCAACAGCCCCTCTTTCTAATCCAGTAATTCTTTTATTCCAACCCCATTGATAATAGGTAATACATTTATAACTGGAGTTTCATAAGGATGAACCTTAATAATAGTTTTCATGGCTTCTTTAGCCAACTCTTTTCTGGTAGAAAACTCTACCTTGCACTCCTCAGCCTTGCATAGCTCGCCTACGGTACCATTAAAGGGATCGGCCCCCTCTAAAGGGCGCCAATAGCCTGTAACCTTGCTAACAGACATGCAACTGTCATAATTACCTCCAATGGTGAGGGCTCCAATGTCATTTAAGGCCTCTCGAAGTGCATCTACATATTCCTCCGGTATAAAAACCTCAAACTTAACAAATTGGAAAACCACAACCTACCACCCTTACTGTTCACTTAATTCTAAGAATTTCTCTATGTCTTCCTCAATAGTCTTTAAAGAGCTTCTCCAGAAGTCAACATTACGTACATCTATGCCCATAAGCTTAGTAACATCAGCAATTTTATTTTTACCAGTTACACTTAATAGCTTATCATAGTCCTTTACAAAGTCCTTACCTCTCTTTAGATACTCGGCATAAAGGCCCTTAGCAAAGAGTAAACCAAAAGCATAAGGGAAGTTATAGAAATTAGCGGATGCATAGTAATAATGTGGCTTAGGTATCCACATATATGGATGAAGATATTCTGGATCTAAGCCGTCTCCATAGGCTTCCTTTTGAGCTCTGAGCATTATATCATTTAACTCCTCTGCTGTTAAGGAACCTTCCTTTCTCCTTTCAAAAACCTCACTCTCAAATAAAAATCTGCTGTATATATCTACGATTACCTGACCACAATCGCTTATCTCAGTTTCTAGGATAAAGAAGGCTTCATCCTTAGATGCATTTTTGATAGCTGCCTTCTTAATTATGGTTTCACAGAAGGTTGAAGCAGTTTCTGCTATAGGCATTGGATAGTCGCTGTTTAATATGCTTTCCTTCATTAGGCATTCACCATGATAGCCATGCCCTAGTTCATGGGCCATAGTTACTACATCAGTGAAGCTTCCTCCGTAGTTTAGCATTATTCTACTTTCACCTATGGCATGTATATTTTCACAGAAGGCGCCACCTACCTTTCCTTCTCTTGGCATAACATCTATCCAATTGTTATCTATAGCCTTCTGAGCAAAATTTGCTAGGCTATCACTAAAGGTTCTGAAATTATCAACCACAAACTTCTTTCCTTCTTCATAAGGGAAAGGCATATCTGCATTACCTACTGGAGCAAATAAATCATAGAAAGGAAGACCATTGCTACAGTCCATTAACTCTCCTTTTCTCTTATAGTACTTTCTAAAAGCTGGTAGGCTTTCTTTCATAGCTGTAAGCATAGCATCTAAGGTTTCCTTATCCATTCTAGAATTTATCAAGGTTTCCTCCAAGGGAGATTCATAGCCTCTCATTTCACATACAGTTATAACCTCTCCCTTGATACCATTAAGGCAAGCAGCTACAGTATCCTCTATTTTCTTATAAGCAGCTAATTCTGCTTCATAGGCCTTCTTTCTTAACTCCCTATCTTTTTCATAAGCCATATTTCTTATAATACTTAAGGGAAGTTGCTTCTTTTCTCCATCTAGCTCAATATCAATCTTTAAGGTGGAAGTTACTAGGTCCTTTAGCTTAGACCATGCATTGGATCCGGTATTTCTCATTTTTGCTATAACAGCTTCTTCTGCATTGCTTAATAAATATTTACTCTGTTCAACAAGCTCCATAAGGTGAAATTTGTGTTCAGATAACAAGGGTGAAGACTGTAAAAGATTCTCTATATCAGGAACTCCTCCAATCCATCGCTTAAGCTTAGCCTTATGCTCTGCTGTAGCTGCAAATTTAGTCTGAAGAATTTCCGAACTCTTAAGGGCCTGCTTGTTCTTTGTATCTACGCTTAAGGTTAATTCTGCAAAGTCGTAAAGCTTACTAATGAGCCTTAAGCCTCTGCTTTCAATTTCTATATATTCCTCTAATTTTTTAACTACATCACTATAATTCTCGGTAATAGCATCAACCCAGGTCTTATATTCCTCAATATAGTCATCCAGCGCTGCCATATCCTGCTTAAACTCTTCACTGTCAAAGGAAGGATATAGCTCCTTTAAGCTCCATAAATATTCCATAATACGTCTACCTCCTTTTAATAGGATCCCTATTAATTTGTACTTTTAATAAAATAAATTATACACCAACTTTTTCATATTTCATAAGAATAATTTGCAAGAAAGCAAAAAAACTGCTGTACCAGTCTTGCTAAGCACAACAGTTTACAGTTTGTTAACAGCCCCTGGGGCATTACCCATTCACCACCATCCCTCCATTAACATGAATGGTTTGCCCAGTTATATAGGATGCATCATTAGAAGCCAGGAATACATAAGCAGCTGCCAGCTCCACCGGTTGACCAGCTCTTGCCATAGGAGTATTACTACCAAACTTTGCAGTGTCCTGTTCATTGAAGGAGGCAGGAATTAAGGGTGTCCATATGGGCCCAGGAGCCACTGCATTCACTCGAATATTTCTCGAGGCTAGATTGGTGGAAAGAGACCTAGTGAAAGTGGTTATAGCTCCTTTTGTTGCGGAATAATCTATTAAATCCTGGCTTCCCTTGTAAGCTGTAATGGATGATGTATTTATTATGCAGCTTCCAGGCTTTAAATGAGGCAACACCGCCTTTGTAAGATAAAAGACAGAGAACACATTGGTTTTGAAGGTTCTTTCTAATTGCTCCTTTGTAATATCCTCTAGCCTAGTTTGAACATGCTGCTCTGCTGCATTATTAACCAATATATCAATTTTCCCAAATTCCTTTATAACTCTATTTACTGCCTCTATGCAAAACTGTTCCTCTCCTATATCTCCAGATATGAGCATACATTTTCTTCCCACTTTATCTACTAGAGCCTTGGTTTCCTCTGCATCTTCATGCTCATTTAAGTATATAATAGCTAAATCTGCCCCTTCCTTTGCAAAAGCCAATGCCACCGCTCTTCCTATGCCACTATCTCCACCAGTAATAATGGCAGTCTTACCCTGCAGCTTTCCTGCAGAAAGTCCATACATAGGATCCTCAAAAATAGGTCTAGGATTCATATTCTTTTCAATACCAGGCTGCTTATCCTGTTTTTGGCCTGGAAACGCCTTAGGATAATTAGCTCCAGGAAAGTTATTTTCCATATATAAACCTCCACACAAGTATTTATAGCAAGAAGTTACCTCATAAAAGAAGTAACTTCTGCTCTAAGAATATTCTTTCCCTAACCTTTTTCTTATATGTGCTATTTATCCTTATAATTCTTTTCATGCTGCAAAAGCCACTGCTTTCTCCAAAGACCCCAAGCATAGCCTGTTAGCTTTCCTTGAGCTCCTACTACCCTATGGCAAGGGATGATAATAGCGATAGGATTCCTGCCATTAGTAGTTCCTACTGCTCTAACAGCCTTTTCATTGCCTATTTTCTCCGCTATATATTTATAGGTTACTATTTCACCATAAGGTATTTGAGCAAGTTCAGACCAGACCTTCCTTTGAAATTCGCTACCTCTCAATAGATACTTAACGTCAAAGCTTTTTCTCTTGCCTGCAAAGTATTCCTCAAATTGATTTATACATTCCATTATTACTTCTGGATAATTATCTTCATTGCTTATACTGTACTCAGAGAAATCTACAGTTAAGATAGACTCCTCATTACCTACAACTCTTAAGTTCCCTATAGGGGACTTGTAATAATAAATATACTCCTTCATTCTACTATAAGGTTATACCCTCCCCCGCTCATACTGTTTTGGCCAAGCTACTTGTACTTGCATCTCTGAAGCAGCCTTTAAGGCCCAATATGGATTTCTTAGCAATTCTCTTCCTAAGAAAATCATATCTGCCTTTCCTTTAGCTAGCACCTCCTCACATTCTGCAGCTGTTGTTAGCAAGCCTCCTGCTATTACAGGTAATCCAGTAATTTCTTTTATTTTTTCTGCAAATTCTACTTGATAGCCAGGAAAGGTCTTAGGCAATACATTCACCACTCCTCCAGAGCTTACATCCACCATATCTATTCCTAGGTCCTTAACCAAGTTCAAAATTGCTCCTAAGTCCTCAGGATGATTACCTCCATCTTTATAATCCTCAGCTGTAACTCTAATTATAAGAGGCTTCTTCCACACTGTTCTCACAGCTTCTAATACCTGCCTTAGAAATCTACTTCTGTTTTCTAAACTGCCGCCATATTCATCCTCCCTTTTATTAGTTAAAGGAGACAAGAATTCATTTATTAGATATCCGTGGGCAGCGTGTATTTCTACCACTTCATAGCCTGCCTTTAAAGCCCTCTCTGCTGCTTTCTTAAAGGACTGGATTACTCTCTCTATATCCTCAAGCTTCATCTCTTCTGGCACCTTGTAAGCATCGCTATAGGCAATAGGACTGGGAGCTATTACTGGTTCATAGAACACCTCTGATTTTCTACCAGCATGGGCAAGCTGTATAGCTGGCACCGCTCCATTGTCCTTTATAACTTTAACAATTCTCTTTAATCCTTCTATATGGTCATCACTCCAAATTCCTAAATCCCCGTCAGAAATTCTACCACAGCTTTCTACTGCTGTAGCCTCCTGTATAATAAGGCCTGTGCCTCCTATGGCCCTAGTAGCATAATGAATCACATGCCAATCCTCAACATATCCTTCCTTGCCAGCACTATACATACACATGGGAGCCATAGCTATTCTATTTTTTATAGTTAAACCATTAAGCTTTAATTCTTCAAACAACTTAGCCATATTATCTATCTCCTTTATATAAAAATTGATATACTAAAATTAATATTTATATTATATCATAGGACTTTTTTTCTAATGTAATTTTAATCTTTCCCTTATTTTATTTTAATATCAATCCGTTATTATATACATGGAGGGTAAATTTATGTCCAGTGAAAAAATTTTAATAATTGAAGATGAGCAAAAAATTTCAAGATTTATAGAACTAGAATTAAAATATGAAGGTTATGTGGTTGACCAAGCCTTTGATGGTAGAGAAGGTCTAGAAAAGGCTCAAAACAATAATTATGATCTTATAATATTAGATGTTATGCTTCCCTCTCTCAATGGTATGGAGGTGCTAAGACGACTAAGACAAAGCTCAGAGGTGCCGGTGATTATGCTTACTGCTAAGGATGAAATCACTGACAAGGTTATGGGCCTGGATATTGGTGCTGACGATTATATGACTAAGCCCTTTGCCATAGAAGAGCTCTTAGCCAGAATTAGAGTAGCTCTAAAAAGAAAAAGGCCAGTAACCCCTACAGTGAATGAGCATGCAATTATTATAGGAAAACTAAAGCTGGATTTAGATAAGTATTCTCTTAGCTATGATGGTGAAAATATTGAGCTTACAAAAAAAGAATTCGATTTTATTAAATACTTAATGGAAAACAAAAACTCTGTACTTACAAGAGAAAAAATACTGGAGACTGTGTGGGGCTATGACTACTTTGGCGATACTAATGTTGTGGATGTATATATAAGATATTTACGAAGCAAAATTGATGACAAGTACAACATAAAGCTCATTCATACTGTCAGAGGGGTGGGATATGTTTTAAAATATGAATAGACAATCCTCGGAGCAAATGAAAAAATCCCTTAAATCCTTAGTAACTGCCCTTAAAGAGCTATTTAGCATAATTCCTGATATCTTTACCAGCTTTTATAAGGCCATAAATAAAAGGCTTAAGTTTTCCATTACCTTTAAAACCACCACCATACACACCTTCTCACTACTAGGCTCTCTATTTTTTAATACTTTAATAATCACAGCAGGTATTATTACCCTTTTACTTTATCAGAATTATACTACCTTAAGCAGAAATTATAATAGTATTAAGGAAAAAATTATTAGTAAGGATTCAGGCTTAATAGAAGATTATCTTAAAGAATTTAGCACTGATAACCAAATTCAGATAAGTATCTTTAATAACCAAAATAAGCTCTATTTTACTACAGATGCTTTTGAAAATTTTAATAGCCTAAATGACAAATTTAATGAAGTAGAATTTAGCATGGTAAATAGCATCCCCTATTTCCACCTTATTAACGAGGCAGCAATAAATGATGATATTTACTATATTAAAATTAGCAAATCCTTAAATGATTATATTAATATAGTGATTATTGCTGCAGCGGTGGTAGCCTCACTAAACCTACTAGTACTAATCTCTTCTGCAATTAATATATCTAAAACAACAAAAAAGATGCTAAAGCCTATAGATAATATGACCAACACCGCCAAGTCCATATCTGCTAACCATTTAGATAGACGACTTGATGTTATAGAATCACATGATGAATTGAAGGAACTAGCGGAAACCTTCAATGAAATGCTGGATAGGCTACAAAGAGCCTACGAGCAACAAAATCAATTTGTTTCCGACGCTTCTCATGAATTAAGAACTCCTATTGCAGTAATTCAAGGCTACGCAAATATGCTAAACCGCTGGGGTAAGGAAGATAAAGCGGTATTAGAAGAAAGCATAGCTGCTATCAACAGTGAGGCCAATAATATGAAGGAGCTAGTAGAAAAGCTCTTGTTTCTAGCTAGAGCTGATAAGCGTACTCAAAAGCTACAAAAAGGTGAATTTTATCTCAATGAATTAATTGATGAAATAGCTAAGGAAACTAAACTGATAGATAATAAGCATAGCTTTATTTGCGAGAGAAATGATGTGGTGCTGATATATGCTGATAGAGCATTGATTAAGCAAGCCTTAAGAATTTTTATAGATAATAGCATTAAATACACCCCCGAGGGAGGAACTATAAAGCTAAATAGCAGCAGAGATCCAAATGGTTTAGCTATAAGCATTGAGGATACAGGAATAGGTATAGCTAAGGAAGACATCTCAAAGGTCTTTGATAGATTTTACCGTTGTGATAAATCAAGAACAAGAAATACTGGTGGCACAGGCCTTGGCCTTTCCATAGCCAAATGGATTATAGATAACCATAATGGTTCCATAGAGATAGATAGTGTTTTAAATCAAGGCACTAAGGTTACAATACATTTATTATAATAAAAAACTGTTGCACAACTAACAAATCAGTTCTTGTGCAACAGTTTTTTTAATTAAATTACTTTGCTAAATTTCTTTTTCTTTTGAATAGTACGAATCCACCAGCAACCATTGTAAGTGCACCTATAAGGGTTAATACTAGTGTATCTATTGGAGAACCGGTCTGTGGTAATGGCTTGTTTGTATCAGATTTGCCACCATTATTGTTACCTGGATTGTTATTTTGGTCTCCATCCTTAGGTTCCTCTTCATCAGCTGGTTTTTCATCAGTAGGTTCTTCACCTGGCTCTTCATCGTCAGGGTCTTCTGAACCTGGTTCTTCTCCTGGTTCTTCTTCTCCTGGTTCTTCTCCAGTGCCTGGTTCCTCTTCTTCAGGACTTATTTCATATCCATTCTCAACATCATCTGCAGTGAAAGTAAATGCTGAATTACCATCCATTATTACTGGATTTAAAGGATCTGTAAAGTCACCATCCCAGCTACCTGAAACAGGTAAGAACTTATACTGATAAGTTCCTGGTTCCAACTTTATAGTAAGCTCAAAGATACCGTTACTGTTCTTTTTCATTTCTATACCAGTATTATCCCAACCATTCATAGATCCAACTAAGAACAAGGTATCTCCATCATGGTCAGCAAAGAAAGTTACTGTACCATCGTTATTTATTCTAGGTATACGTTCCTTTACAATATATACTTTCTTAGTTTTTACTTGATCAGGGTTAGACTTTCTTGTAGCCTTAACCAAAACAACTACTGAAGTAGCATCCTCTGGTAGCTTGTTTGTTGTTAGCTTACCAGTGGCATCAATGGTAGCTAAGGTTGAAGGATTTCCTTCTTCATCAGTTACAGCCCATTCAACTTCACTGGCATCCATATCTGTTGTGCCACCATCTATTGTGTTTAATCTTGCTACATATGTAGCAGTATTTTCTTGAACAACAACCTCAGGACCAGCTACGCTATCTAAAACTGGTACAAACTCTCCAGTAATAGCTACAGTATACTCACTGGTATAAGTACTTAAAACATTAGGTGTTTCTGGCTTAGTATCACTGGTTGCTACTTGGTTACCAGTTCTAGGAATTACATCAAATACTCCATGAACTCCGCCATTATTTCCTGTTAAAACTACAATTGCCTTAATCTTGTCTCCATCTTCTAGACCCAATTGGCTTAGTGGTATCTTACCTTCTATACCAACTTCTCTATTAACAGCGAACTGTGAGCCTTTTAAATCACTAGAATTAAAGAGCTCACTCGAAGAGCCATTAGCAGCCTTATTAACAGATACCCAGCTTCCAGTGTCCCCTTTAATTCGCACTAATATATGTATATTAGGCTTCTTAGCTGTGCCTGAAAAAGTATACTGGTATCCCCATGGGTTTCCATCATAACCAGAATCCTCATTATTAATATTTAGGGCTATATCTAACATTTGTCCTTCATCGCCCCAATTAGGCACATTCTTTGTATCTACCCAGAAGTACAAAAATCCACTGTCATTAGTTAGATAAAACTCATCGATGTCAAAGTCATTTGTTCCCTTTTCAGGTGATGTAGCAAGAGGTGTTAAACTTGTCCAATCACTCTTTACTCCATCAACATTAATTCCACTAGATGCCTTTGCCATGATGCTTGGAACTAAAGTAAATAGGAACATGAATGCAACAAGTAGTCCTAATTTACTTTTGATTTTCCTCATAATATCCCTCCAAATCAAATAATTCGATAATTGTTTGCAAAATACTACAAACGATTTCATAGATAATTATACCATCTTGTCAAATATTTGCACAAGATGCTTTTTGAATATTTGGAAAATAAAAAGAAGCTGCTGCACAACCAATAGCCTTATTAGTTATGCAACAACCCCTTTTCTTATTTAATAATTACCTTGCCCTCTACTACGTCCATAGTAATTTCTGAGCCTTCCCTTATCTTTTTCATCAAGTATGCATCGGTAATTTCATCCTCAACATACTTTTCAATAGTCCTTCTAAGAGGTCTTGCTCCATACTTTGGATCATAGCCCTTATCTAAAATAAAGTTCTTTAATGCTTCTGTGAAGTGTACTGTTATTTTTCTTTCCTTAGCTTCTTCTGCCACTTCCTTTAGCATCAATCCAATAATTTCGTACAATTCCTCCCTCTTAAGAGGATTAAATACCACTATGTCGTCTACCCTGTTTAAAAATTCTGGCTTAAATATATCCTTTAAGGCATCCTTAACTCTAGCTTCTATAACAGAGTATCCTTCTTGAGCAAAACCTATACCATAGGACTTGAAGTTTGTGCCAGCATTAGAGGTCATTATTATAATAGTATTTTCAAAATATACAGTTCTGCCCTGATTGTCTGTGAGTCTTCCATCCTCCAAAACCTGTAAGAGCATATTAAACACATCTGGATGGGCCTTTTCGATTTCGTCTAAGAGGATAACTGAATAAGGTCTTCTTCTTACCTTCTCTGTAAGCTGGCCTCCTTCGTCATAGCCTACATATCCAGGAGGTGCTCCAATCAGCTTGGAAACAGTATGCTTCTCCATATATTCTGACATATCTACTCTAATCAAGGCTTCCTCTGTTCCAAAAAGCTCCACAGACAGTGCCCTTGCTAACTCAGTCTTTCCTACTCCTGTAGGTCCTACAAATATGAAGGAGCTAGGCTTCTTCTTTTTTCTAATTCCAAGGCGATTTCTTCGGATGGCTCTAGAAATATTATTTACCGCCTCATTTTGGCCAACAACTCTTCTATGGAGCCTTTCCTCTATATTAATAAGCCTTTCAGCCTCTTCCTCCGTAATCTTTTGAACTGGAATCTTGGTCCAAGCCTCTATAACATAGGCAATATCCTCAACGGTTAATGAAACAAAGACACTTTCCTTTTCTATATCAGCTATCTTTTCTTCTAATCTACACTGCTCTACCTTGTATTGAGCTGCCTTTTCAAAATCATTTTCTAAGGAAGCCTCCTGAATTTTAGCACTAATCTTCTCTAGCTCTTCCTTTAAGGCTCGAAGCTCCACAAGGCCCTTATTCTTTAAGTTAGCTCTAGAGCTTGCTTCATCGATAACGTCTATAGCCTTATCTGGTAAATATCTATCAGTTATATATCTTTTTGATAAATTCACAGCTGCTTCTATAACCTCATCAGATATTCTTACCTTATGGTAGTCCTCATAATAGCCTCTAATGCCCTTTAATATTTCTATAGCTTCTGGTACAGTAGGCTCTTCCACTATAATAGGCTGGAACCTTCTCTCTAAGGCTGAATCCTTTTCTATGTGCTTTCTATACTCTTCAAGGGTAGTAGCACCTATTACCTGTATTTCACCTCTAGCTAAAGCGGGTTTTAGTATATTAGCAGCATTTAAAGCTCCCCCTTGGGCCTCTCCAGCGCCTATAATATTGTGAACCTCATCAATAACTAAAATTATATTTCCAAGCTCCTTAGCCTCGTCAATAATAGCCTTCATTCTTCCTTCAAACTGTCCTCTAAATTGAGTTCCTGCCACTACTGCTGTTAAATCAAGCAAGTACACCTCAACATCAAATAGCTTTTCTGGAACTTGCTTTTCTGCTATTCGTACAGCTAAACCTTCTGCAATGGCAGTTTTACCAACACCAGGTTCACCAATTAAAATAGGGTTGTTTTTTGTTCTTCTATTAAGTATTTGAATTACCCTATCAATTTCCCTATGTCTGCCCACTACTGTATCCACTTTTTTATCTAAGGCCTTCTGGGTTAGATTGGTACCGTACTTATCTAAGTTCTTTTTCTTTCCTTTTGTCTTACGGAACCAATCCTTACCTTCTTTTTCAGAGCCCTTGCTTGAATTTATATCTTTATTGTTATCTAAGGACTTATCTGTAAAAGAATCTTCCATTTTCTTTTCAGTAGGTATTATGGCGCTGAAGGCTTCCATCATGGCATTACTATTCATGATGTCATCCATATCTATATCCTGAAATATATTATTCATCTGCTCACTTAAATTTTCTAACTCCTCGGGAGTTATACCCGCCTGCTGTACTAATTGATCGACCACTGGAAGACCCATCTTTTTGGCACAATCAAGGCAAATCCCCTGAGTTTCGGTTTTACCACCTTCAACCTTAGTGGTGAAAATTACAGCTAGGTTCTTCTTACAAATCGAACATCTCTTCATATAGAATTTCCTCTCTATCCTTATCATAAATTGCTTATAAAATATAAATATAGTATACCATAATGTAACTAATGGTAGTATTTAAATATTTAAAAATATTGATGTCTTACAATTTAACTTCTCCATCGGCACTAAAAAAAATGTCCTGCTATAAAAATTAATTTTTAACAAAATAGCTTGCTTTACCTCTATTATATATGGCAATATAATAAAAAAAATAGTATAATAGACAAAATAAGAGAAAAACATTACATCTTATAAAGGGGGCTAATTTATGCGTGCTGTTATAACCGTTATCGGTAAAGACAAGAAAGGAATCATCGCAGCAGTAAGCACTGAGTTATCAAACTGTAACATTAATATCCTTGATATCAGCCAAACTATACTCCAGGAATATTTCACAATGATCATGCTTGTAGACCTAAAGGAAATGAACGTAAACTTTGATGAACTAACTGAGCGCCTAGAAGCAAAGGGCAAAGAATTAGGAGTATCCATAAAGGCTCAGCATGAAGATATTTTTAATTCTATGCATGAAATATAAAGGAATGAGGCAAGGTTATGAATATAAATAAGGATAAAATTATCGAAACTATCGAAATGATAGAAAAAGAGAAATTAGATGTTAGAACCATTACTATGGGTATATCATTGCTGGATTGCTGCGATTCCAATGGTAAAAGATGCAGAGAAAAAATTTATGACAAGATTACAAGAAAAGCTGAAAATCTTGTAAAGGTTGGGGAAGATATTGAAAAAGAGTTCGGCATTCCAATAATCCACAAAAGAATATCTGTAACTCCAATATCTATTATAGCTGGATCCACTGACGATACCGACTACGTAGAATTTGCAAAAACCTTAGATGAAGCAGCTAAAAATGTTGGTGTAAATTTTTTAGGAGGTTATTCAGCCTTAGTACATAAGGGGTATACTAAGGGTGACAAAATACTTATAAAATCAATACCAGAAGCCTTAAGTATAACAGAAAGAGTTTGCTCTTCCGTAAACGTGGGCTCCAGTAAGGTAGGCATTAATATGGATGCTGTAAGAGAAATGGGCCATGTAATCAAGAAAACCGCTGAATTAACTGCAGATCGGGATGGTATAGGCTGTGCTAAATTCGTAGTATTTGCTAATGCTGTAGAAGACAATCCCTTTATGGCCGGTGCCTTCCACGGAGTAGGGGAAGCAGATTGCGTAATTAATGTAGGGGTTAGTGGCCCAGGGGTAGTCCAGAAAGCATTAGAAAAAATAAAGGGTGCGCCCTTTGATGTGGTAGCTGAAACTGTAAAGAAAACCTCCTTCAAGATTACTAGAATGGGGCAGCTTGTAGCTAATGAGGCTTCTAAGCGTCTTAATGTTCCTTTTGGAATAGTGGATTTATCCCTAGCTCCCACTCCAGCAGTAGGAGATAGTGTGGCCCACATCCTAGAAGCAATGGGTCTTGAAAGCTGTGGTGCTCCAGGTACAACTGCAGCCCTAGCCTTACTTAATGATGCAGTTAAAAAAGGTGGCGTAATGGCCTGCAGCCATGTAGGGGGACTAAGCGGAGCTTTCATACCTGTAAGTGAAGATATCGGTATGATTAATGCTGTTGAAGCTGGCTCTCTCACCTTAGAAAAGCTAGAAGCAATGACTTGCGTATGCTCTGTAGGTCTTGATATGATAGCAATTCCAGGTAACACATCTGCTGCTACTATTTCTGCAATAATTGCTGATGAGGCAGCTATCGGTGTAATTAACAACAAAACTACCGCTGTAAGAATAATTCCTGTTCCAGGAAAAGACGTAGGAGATACTGTTGAATTTGGTGGCCTTTTAGGCTATGCTCCTATAATGAAGGTAAACTCCTTCTCCAGTGATGACTTCATTGCAAGAGGGGGAAGAATTCCTTCACCTATTCACAGCTTCAAAAATTAACGAAAATAAAGGCTGTTGTTCAACTGATAACGTAAATGGTTGAACAACAGCCTTTTATTATGCAATATCTACTTTTTATTTAACCTCCAGCAAAAACATTATATGCCACTTCACATATTTGTCATATTAAGATAAAATTAGATTATAGTAACACCTATAAATATCTAAGGGGGCATGGCTCATGGATTGGAAGGATAGAAAAAGAATTTTAGGCTTGCCTATATCTTTTACCCGCTATAGACTGGAAAACAATAGACTTTATGTTAGCAAGGGCTTATTTTCTACTGTAGAAGACGAATTAGTAGTTTACAGAATTTTAGATGTACGACTACACAGAACCTTCTGGGATAAGCTATTTAGAGTTGGTACTGTAACTCTTTATACTGCTGACAAAACCCATAAGGAGCTTGTTTTAGAAAAAATAAAAAGTCCAAGCAAGGTAAGAAATATGCTCAGCGAAATTGCAGAAGAAGAAAGAGCTAGACTTGGAATAAAGGGCAGAGAGCTTTATGGAGTATCTAAAGCTTATGGCGGAAATATTGACGACGATGATGATGACGACGATGACGATGATAATATCTGATAAAGCTTAGCAGAAAATTTTAGAGCCTATAAAAAGGCTGCTTAACAACCTTCAGAATTTGTTGGTTGTTAAGCAGCCTTTTATTAATTCCTAACCTCTGGAATGTAAAGGTGAGAATATTGATTTTTTACCTATGTTGCTTTGTTTCAAAAAAGTGTTGATGAATAGTTAGGGCTTTTTTATTTACTTTCTAGTCACGGTGTATCCCTTATCCTTTAGCATCTGAACGATGCCATCCTCTCCTATAAAATGTGCCAAGCCTGCTACCACAAAATAAGTCTTATCTGTATTTAAGTATTCTTCTATTTTTAAGGTCATGTTTTCATTTCTTTCCAATATCATCTTTTTATAATAATTACTGCTCTTATCATCTTCACCTAGGAATTCTAGTAAAGCCTTTTCGTCACCCTTCTTATACAAATCAAACATCTGATCTAGAGCGGCCTTTGTTTCCTCCACAGTTCCCATACTCATTATAAAATATTTTTCCTGCTCCTCATCAGAAAAGCTATTTAATAGATCGAATTGGAACTTTGCGCTTTCTAGTTCATCAGTTTCTTTTTTGCCCTTTGCTTTTTTGAAAAAGTACATATCTATACCATAGTCAGAATTATATCCAGCCTTTTTTACTTGATAGTTGGATAATATAGAGCCTACATACCAAGGCTTAAATCGGATTATAAATTTATAGTTAAATTTTAATTCCTTGCTCACTTGGTCAAGCTTCTTCTTGCCTTCCTCAGATAAGTGATCTAAGGCTGTATCTCCATTGGTGTATATTGAATCCATAGCAACACTTGAAATCTCATCATTATCTAAATTAGCTATATCAATTTCTCCTACCAGTACATCAGCACTATCGAAGGCATCTTCCACTGTCTTTTCTAAGGGGTATATATCCTTACTCCCAACATGTATTGAACCATACATGTATACTGTGGCATCACCCTTCTTTACTTCCCAAAGAAAGCCCTTAACATTGCCATATTTTTTCTCTCCATTGCCTTCATCTCCGCTGATGTCATCGCCTTTAGCATTCTTTTTCTTTTCCTTAGTTTCAGTGTCTTCTTTACTATTTTTATTGATATTTTCCTCGTTAGAAGTTTTTTGGCTTACCCTATCCTTATTCGTATTACAAGCAGTACCAAAAGCCATGGTAAAGCTTAATATTACAGCTAATAACAGGGCATTGCTAACCTTAAATAATTTTTTCACCTGTATTCCTCCCAAAAAAATTCAAATTTACCCCTATAATGAATTAGACCCATATGAATACAAGGAGCCTTTATTATATTCTAGTTAATAAATTCACCATAATCAAGAAAAAATTAACCCTTTTCTAGTGATAATTACTTCTTTATGAATCTCTTTTTAAACTCATATTTTATTATTAGAAAGTCCTCTAAGTCATTTAAGAACTGAAATAGCATAGCTCTATTTTCGAATTCCTCTCTATCCTTAGGTAATTCCATGGCTCTAAAGCTTTCTCTTAGATGTAGTAAATCAGCTAATAAACCCTCTGCTGTGTTTTCCTCATGGAAGGATTGTCCTACCTCTCGAGTAAAATCTGCTACCATGATTGTCTGTTCATAGGTCATAAAAAATCTTCTAAAATGCTCTCTCAACCTTTTTAACACATGGAACTGCTGGGTTCTCATTTCCATATATTCTACATAATAATTGGTCTCAGCAAAAAAGTAGTTATTTAGATTTCTATAGGATCTCTTCCTTGCCTCTTCTAGTCTTTTCTCTAATCCTTGGAATAATTCTTCCTCCTTTATATAAACATACTTTTCTTTTAAGGCATCTGCCATATGCAATAAAATTGCTTTAATTGCTTCGTCAATGTACTTTTGATCCTCCTTAATCTTGCCTTCTATGCTGGGCATATATAAGTTTAAAATTAAGGCCACGCCAGCCCCAATCAACATTAATAAAAGCTCATTTAATAGCCAGCTTGGCTCTATTGAATTTTCCACCAGCAGGTGAGTAACTAAAACAGAGCTCACAACTATGCCTTCAGATACTTTTAATTTTACAGCTGAAGGGATAAAAATTAGCAGATAGAGGCCAAAGGTAATTGGACTATAGCCTAAAAGCCAAAATATTATAGATGCTATTGTTAAGGCCAAGAGGCTTGAACATATTCGCTGAATTGCTATTTCTACTGATTGCCTTCTAGTGCTTTGGGTGCTTAAAATTGCAATAACACCAGCAGCTACTGCATACTTTAAGCCTAGTATATCAGCTATAATCATAGCCAAAGTAGCCCCTATAGCAGTTTTAATTGTACGATATCCTATAAATTTCATATGTACTCCTTTCAAAACATTATTACTTAGCACAATTGTACTTTCCTTCTCAGCAGATTTCAACCTTTGTTGACAGGAATCAGTTGTTTGTATTAGTAAATTTGAGATAATGACTGTTGTAAATATACCCTTAGAAAAGGCTGCAAATAAAAAAGGTAGCCTCCTTAGCCACCTTTCTATAGCCTATTTATAAAGTTTTGCCACTCATTGAGATTGCCTTGACTGTGAAATTTTCTGGTGAAATACATTTTTAGCTCCTGTCTTAAGGGCTCTATATCCCTTATGTATGGTCTCCTTTCAAAGTATTCCCTTACCAGTTCATATTCATCCTTAGTAAGATAATAGCTTAAATTATCATTCATACGCAGCAGCGTTTCTAAGGATATTGGCTTAGTGCTGCTTTCTTCTACTACCACTATTGTAGAGGCCACCAAATCCCCCAGTCTTTTGTGCTTCTTAGAAAAAAACATCATTATTAGTCCTATCCCCATTTTATCTATAAACACCTTGAAAAAATTCCTTAAAGCTGCATGGGTTAAGGTTATTGGCTGCCCATTTTCTCTGACAACTCGTATTTTCATTTTCTTTTTCCCAATGGTCATTCCGTTCAGTTTAACTTCAGTGTAAATAAAATAGCCATAGCTAATGAGTGTGTATATAAGATAACTAATGCCAATAAACCATCCATAATTTTTACTCCAGAACTCTGATGCAGCTATAAAAACAGTTAAATTAATCATAAATATAAGAAAAATAGCGATAAATTGAATTGAAAAATCTATAATAACCGCTGCAGTTCTAGAGCCTATATCTGCTAGACAATATTCTACTTCTATATTTTCTGGCGTGGTAATTCTAATCTTTTTCATATTATCACTCCATTACATGTACACATTTTTAATCATATTTGGTAAAATATATATGAGGTGAATAACTTGAAGGAACAACAATTTATATCTGCCAATTCCAATACATGGAGAGAGCTAGAAGAACTCTCCTCTATTATAAATCAAAAAGGAATAAAATCCCTTCCATCTAAGGATGTTAAAAAGTTTCTCCATATATTTAGGCTAAGTAGTCATCATTTAGCCTATGCTAGGACTCATTATCCTAATAGTAAAACGGTAACCTACCTTAATTCCTTAGTAGGTAAATGTCATAGTCAGGTATACGCTGTACAAAAGCTTTCTCCTTTATCTGCAATAAAATATTTCAGCTATGGCTTTCCAAGTATTTTAAAGCAGTATAGGAGTTACATACTAGCCTCTTTCGGATTCTTTTTTGCAGGCTTTCTTTTATTTTTACTGCTTGTTTTAGTTAATACAGATAATGCAACCTTCTTTTTTAACAAAAGCTATATTGATAACTTAAAAATGGCTAAATTAGGAGAAGGCTCATGGAATAACCCTCTAGAGGCCAGTAACATTATGACCAATAACATAACTGTGTCTATTTGGGCCTTTGTTTTAGGGATAACCTTAGGTATAGGAACTATTTATATTCTTTTCATCAATGGCGCTTTGTTAGGAGCCTTAACCGCATTGGTGTATTTATATAACGATCCAGTAAGATACTGGTCCTTGATATTGCCCCATGGGGTCATAGAGCTCACTGCAATCTTTATTTCAGGAGCCGCTGGCTTAATGATAGGAAAAAGCATACTAATTCCCAAGGAGCATACTAGACTCCACGCGTTGATTAAAGGCTCTAAGTCGGCACTACCAATGGTTTGGGGTATCATCCTTATGCTGATTATAGCTGGCACTATAGAAGGCTTTTTCACCCCTTCCAAGGTTTCTGAAATAGGCAAGCTCCTCTTTGCAGCTCTGACAGCGGTGCTGCTTACCCTTTACTTTGCTATACCTTACCTAAGAAAACCCAATAATGCTAGTTAAGAACAACAAGAATGCTTATGCATTCTTGTTTTTTACTTGGATATACTTGTTAATAACTGTATACTCTATTTTCTCCGCTGGACATTCTACACATAATATTCCTTTTCTATTTAATAGGCCAATTATTCTTTTTCTCTCATCCAGTAGCTCCAGAGCCACTGATTTTTCAAAGATATCCTGATGACTTTTAGTGTCCTTCTTAGCAATAGCCTCTAGCTTTTCATCCTTAATAAGCACAATAACCACAATATTATTCCTTGAGATTATTGGCAGAACCCTCATCATATTCTCTGTCTCTTCAATGGTACTAAAGTCAGTAAAAATAAATATAATACTCCTATGCCTTTCTTTTTTCTTTAGATAAAAGAAGGCTTCTTCATAATTAGAGGTGTCCTTCGTATGTTCAATATGATACAGGGCCTCTAAAATTTTACTTCTATGCCTAACACCTTTACCAGGCATAATCATGCTCTTTACTTCAGTATTAAATAATAATAAGCCAGACTTATCATCATTTTGATTTACTACATCGGAGAGAATTACAGCTGTATTTACTACTAAATCCAGCTTTCTATGGCCTCTAACTGTATAGCTCATAGGCCTGCCCACATCTATTAGCATATAAACATGTTGATTCTTCTCAGGCTCATACTGATTGATTATAGGCTTATCTGCCCTTGCTGTAGCACTCCAATTTATCTTCCTATATTCATCACCATAAACATATTCCCTTAGACTTTCAAAGGAATCTCCTTTACCTCGTATTTTTAGTCTTCTTTTACCCTGTATAAACTTTCTATTATTGCATATGCTAATCCTATATTTTCTTAAGTTCTTTAAATTAGGATAGACCTTATATTCCTTGACCATATTGATTTTAAAAAACTTAGTGCAAAAGCCATATTTGCCTTCATATTTTATATGCAGATTTTTAAAGGTGAAGGCTCCTCTTTTTGTGGGTACCACCATATAGTAAAAAGTTTTTCTTTCCCCAGGAAGAAGGGTCCCCTCCATAGAAGACTCCTCCATATTAAAATGAAATTCTGGTGGTTCATCTTTAAGCCAAAGTTTTATTGGTCTATTGCTCTTATTCCAAACCTCAAAGGATATTGCTTCCTTCTCGAAAATAGATAGCTTATCCCTACCAATTCTTCTAACAAATATATTGGTCTTATCATTTGTTGAGCATAGGTCTACAATTAAAACCGTAGCAGCAAATATATTGTAAAGCACAAAGAGGACAACTCCACTAATCAGGAAGGAGCCAAGGAATACCACCAGTATACCCACTGCTAATAAATATATGTATTTCTTGGTAACACTCAAATTCACCAACCTACTCTCTATCTGGGTACTTTTATTTTTGACAATACTTCCATTATTACCTGCTCAACCTTAAGCCCTTCTAGCTCTAGCTCAGGCTTCAACATTACTCTGTGCCTTAAGGTTGGTATAGCCATTCTTTTAATATCCTCAGGAATTACAAAATCTCTTCCATAAAAAGCAGCACAACCCTTAGCACATTTTAAAAGGGCAATAGCTCCTCTAGGTGAGCTTCCTATATCGATAAGGGGGTTGTTTCTAGTTTCTGATATAATGGCAACGATATATGCCATTAAGGAATCATCTACCCTAACTCTTTCAACTTCCTTCTTAAGGTTTTCTAAATCTTCTGCTGTGGAAACAATTTGAATATTGGCCATATCTAAATTTGTGCTAGAAAAACCTTGCTGATATCTTCTTAACACTTCCTTTTCTGCCGCAGGAGATGGATATCTAATTATTATCTTCATTAAAAATCTATCCACCAAGGCCTCTGGTAAGGAATAGGTTCCTTCATATTCCAATGGGTTTTGAGTGGCGAAAACCATAAAGGGCTTAGGTAGCTCATACATTTCCCCATCAATGGATACAGTCTTGTCAGACATAGCCTCCAATAAACCTGCTTGAGTTTTAGGTGGAGTTCTATTAATTTCATCTGCTAGAAGAAAATTAGTAAATATAGGTCCCTTTTTTACTTCAAATTCTCTTGTTTGCATATTAAATATCTTGGTTCCTGTTACGTCTGATGGCATTAAATCTGGTGTAAACTGAATTCTCTTAAAACCTAAGTCTAAGGTTCTAGCCATGGTTCTAACCATAAGGGTTTTTGCTAAACCTGGAACCCCTTCTAAAAGTACATGTCCGCCACATATTAAACTAATTAAGGACTGTTCAATTAATTCATCCTGTTCTACTATCACCTTCTTTAATTCTGCTATCATCTGTCCAGCCCAGATTCTTACTGATTTATTTTCCATTGCTTCCAATATGAATCTCTCCTTCTTTTAAAAATTTCTGTCAGCTGCTCTATAAGATTTATTATATAGACATACTTATTGTCCTTAATTTTTGCTTCCTTAGCCTGCATAAAGTCGTGTACTTCCTGAGCCTTATTAAACATAGGCAGCTGCTCTTGCTCCCAATACTCCAGCCAATTGTCATGCCGTCTATTGATAAGTCTTAAAAAGCTTTTATAATAATTTTCTGCAGCTAAATCCCAGCAACCAGCATACTTATATAAGGCTGCTGCAGAATATACAAATTCATTTTCTGTTCTTTCCACCTCTTCATACAAAGGTATAGGCTTTCCAAAGCGCTTTCCCTTATAGTAAAAAAAGGCTATTAATAAAATTACTATTTGCAAGCATACAAGCTTTTGCTCTGTACTCAAGGAGCTCCAAAGGCTTTTGCTTTCATTGGGTACATATAGGTATCTTTCATTAAAATATATCTTGTAACAATCCTGTTCCTCTATAATCTGTAGCAGCTCATAGGCCCCGTCTCTACCTTCATCAAGAGTTCCCTCCTTATAAAGTACATAGTTGGTAATAATATCAATGGGACCAAGGATAAGCTTACCCTGTCCATAGCTATATACATCCACATAATCCCCAAGCTTTTCCAAGCTTCCATAATTAGCGGTTCTATAAAGATTGTCACTTAAATATACGAGAGTGCCTCCTTCTTCTATCCAGTTCATTACATCCGAATCATTCAAATCAAAAGTGAAGCTTCCCACTACGATTTGCATGTCACTAATGCTATGCTCTTCCACAAGCTTAGTAGACCTTTCCACAGGATGGCCTAGCTTTTTCAGAGTTTCATAAAAAACACTAATACCATTATTAGATTTGTTATCTATAGAATGGTTGCCTCCATTGCTTCCATAAGAATTTTGCAATAAGATTGTTATTACAAATACCAAGGTGATGATTACAGCAACTATAATGAGGTCCCTACCTCTTTTTTTCTTCATAGTTCATCACCTCATTCCACAATTTTAAGAAACTTCTTGTCCACCTTTCATACATTTCTTGGTTGCCCCTCTTATGTCCATACCAAATTGCATTAAATAGATTTATGCAAATTCGCATATCATTTAGTAAATAGAAATTTCTCATTCTTAGATAGTTATATATTTCTTCATTCGTCTTTGTTTCCTCTAAATATATAAAGCCTTTTTCATGCAGTAAAAATAGTAAGGCTATATAATCGTATCTTATAGCTTCTCTGAAATTACCCATTTGCACTGCTTTTACTGCCTTTTCTTTTAGGCTAAGAGGAGTGGTATTTTCATCTATATCTTCCCCTAAAATATTCTTGATAGGCTTTTTTCTTTCAAAACCCCTAATAATCCTAGTGATTATCCAGGCTATAATGACAGCAAATACAATTAATAGAACTATTATTACTATCAATGAGGCTCCCTTATTTATAGATGTATCTGATAATTTTTCTTCAAGAAATCTTTTAATAGTATTTCTTATTTTTTCCCTTATGAACTCTATATAGCTATTTGTCTCAGACTTGAGAAAGCTATATTTGGGGTTCTCTAAAACCTCATTTACAGCTTCATTAAATTCCCTTTGGGAAGTTTCGATTATATGTAATAAACTCACTTGCCCGCTTCCTTTCATTATCTATTTGAATTTCTCTAAGTCGTAACCAAATGTCAAAGCCCTCTTGCCTATTTTTTTGATTAAAATAGAGCATAGTCATCATAATTGAATAAATAGGCGTAATCAGTAAAAAGGATAGCAAGAAACTAGGTAACTGCATTAGATTGCTTACTATCATTATAACTATCATGTAGTCCACAGACACACCTAAAAACTTCATAAGAAAATAAATTATACTAACTGCTAAGTATACTAGGTTTTCTATTGATGTTTGAAATACCAATATAGTTAAGTAAAATAAAATTATTGTTCCAAAAATCCTCCAATAGTTGTGTTTAACCAAACTCCAGCTTCTTGATATAGCTTTTAAAGGCCCAGTATTTTCAATGGTAAGCACCTGTGGGTAAAAACCAACAACTGTTAATAGTGCTACAATCATTCCTACTAGTAACACAAATAGCACTATTAATAATAGAATCCCTACTATAAGCATCCATCTGCCAGTTTTTATTGGAAAAATAACCTTTTCTATTACCTCACCCATTAAGTAGAGTATTCCATACCCTACAAACCACAAAGGTATAGATACTATAACCATGATTAGATTAACACAAAAAACCATGCCAGACTTCTTAAGAGCAGTTGTTATAGCTTTAGTTGTATCAATCTTCCTAAGGAAAAACCTTTCGCTACATACCGCTGTTATACCAACACTAAAGGTTCCTCTTAGAGTCAGTATTATTAATACTGTAACAACTGCTGTTATTATCACAAGAACATCATTTCCACCTATAACGTATATAATTGCAAGCAATATGGACGTACCTATTAGCAATGCAGAAAATGCTGCAATAGAAATACCTAAAAATGAAAGAGAGTATAAAACTATTGTTCTGATTTTTTCTCTTAATATATCAATGGATTTATCCATTATTTGTGATAAATTCATTATTCCCATAGACTTCTCCTTAACTTGATTTTGATACATAACAATATTTTACTAGAATATGGACAAAATAGAAAGTATTAAAAAAGATTCAGCATTGCTGAATCTAATAAATTAAAGCTTATTCCTTTTAAATTCTTGGTTTGGATACCTCTATCCTTACCTTCCTGCCGCATAATTTCTTACCGCTACATTTTTTCATTATGTCATCTGCTACCTCTTCCAATACATCTACAAAGGTAAACTTATCTAATATATCTATATCTCCTACTTCTTCCCTATTTACATCCGCATTGCTATTAAAGAACTTTAACAGGGTTTTAGGGTCAATCCTATCCATACGTCCAACACTTATAAATAATCTTATATAGCTAGGTGATGAATCCATGGTATTATTATCATAGTCGAAACTTACTTCCTTGCTGTAGATTATATCCATCAAGGCCGCAGCCACATCTACTAAATTAAATTCCTCATCTAATTCTGCAGCTAAAGGAACAAACCTTTTGTAATTGTCCTTCTCTAAAGTCGCCTTTACCCTAGATAGGATATTTTTATATTTAGTTAAAAAGATATCGTCTACGCTAGGTATCTCTCTGCGCTTAATCCTGCCCTTTGTCACTGCTTCAATTTGCTTTAGAGTTCTGTATTCCCTTGCAGTTACTAAGGTATAAGCTATTCCTTCTCTATTGGCTCTTCCTGTTCTTCCTATTCTATGTACATAGGATTCTATATCCTGAGGTAGCTCATAATTAATTACATGGCTTACATTTTCCACATCAATTCCTCTAGCAGCAACATCTGTAGCAACTAAAAACTCAATACTGCCTTCCTTAAACTTTCTCAAGGTATTAAGCCTTTGATTTTGACTCATATCTCCATGCATACCTTCCACATTATACCCTCTAGCCTGCATGGCTTCTACTAGCTCATCAACACCTTTTTTAGTCTTACAGAAAATTATCGCTGCTGTAGGCTCATCTGCATCTAGAATTCTACAGAAGGACTCAAATCTATCCTTTTGCTTAATTTCATAATAATACTGCTTAACAGTAGATACTGTTAAGGTACTTTTAGCTATAGTTACATGCTTAGCATCCTTTTTCATATACCTTTGGGCTAGCCTTCTTATTTCATTAGGCATAGTAGCAGAAAATAACATAGTCTGTCTGTCACTACTACAGTTTTTGATTATCTCCTCTATGTCATCTATAAATCCCATATTAAGCATTTCATCTGCTTCGTCTAAAACTAGGAATTTTATATCGCTTAAATCCATAATATTTCTTCTAATTAAATCCAGTACCCTGCCTGGTGTTCCAACAATTATGTCTACCCCTCTTTTAATAGCAGATATTTGTCTTTCTATTGGCTGCCCCCCGTAAACTGGTAGTAGCTTTACTCTAGTATATTTTCCAATACGGTTCAGCTCATCATTTACCTGTATAGCTAACTCTCTTGTAGGAGTGAGTATGATACTATTTATCTTACCTTGCTTTTTTTCTATTTTACTTAATATAGGTGCCCCAAAGGCTAAGGTTTTACCTGTTCCTGTCTGAGCCTGGCCAATAGCATCATATCCTTCTAATAATATAGGTATTACTTCTGCTTGTATACTTGAAGGTTCTTCAAATCCCATATCATCTATAGCTTTCATAACTTCTTTTGATAAACCCAATTGGTGAAATTTATTCTCTTCCATTTACTTCCCCTCTTTCACTAGTTAATTTTATGTAGCTTATTAAGGTTTCACAACTAATTTTTGGTTCATATAAAAGTATTATACCCACAAACAAAAACTCTATAAGAATCAATTCTTATAGAGTAATTTCTACAAAAGACATCTTCTAGAAACCTTATTCTTATTTATATAATCAACTATTATAACTTTACGGAACCAATTAATAATTTTAACCTCTGTAAAGTATATCATTTAAGTGAAAATTATGCAACCAATTTATTCTTATCTTTATTTTGATTAAAGCTTTTGCACGTTTATTGCCATAGGTCCCTTTTCCTTCTCCACTATATCAAAAATTACTTGGCTTCCCTCGTGGAGCTCTTTGTCATTAGCTTCGCCCCTAATACTGTTTTTGTGAACAAATACATCATTTCCTGCATTAGCGGATATAAATCCATATCCTTTTTCATTGTCAAACCATTTTACAACACCTGTGTACATACCCATAGGCAGCATCTCCTTAAAATTAAATTATTATAGTTACCCTTATTATTAGCCAAGTGTCCTATCTATATTCAACTATTCCTTTAGTGTCTCATCTATCTGTTTTATATATTCCTTTACCCTTTCATCCTCTGCTGGTGCACCATAGAACCACTTTTCATCATTCTTTTGCTTTCCTCCAAAATACCTTGCCTTCATTATTATTTCTGGTCTATATTCAAAATGTAAAATATCAAAATGTCCCCATTTACCACCCCAAACAAAGTTATTCCTTTCAAATACTTCTACCAGCTCCACAGGATAGGTAGAAAGGCGTTTTTGTCCTTGCTCTGCAGTGGCCCACTTCCAATAGTCCCACTTGCTACCAGCTAGATCTATAGCAATACCATAGGAATGAGCACTTAGTCTATTGGTTCCAGCTATCCTACGGTAATTATAGGTTCCGCTAGCGGGATAAACATAGGCTCCTATTTTCTTATTGCTTTTAATTAGCTCATTAACTTCTTTTATAGCTGCACTTAAGGAAGCTGCTGCCCTGTTATTTTTGTTGAACTGGCAATACCTACCGCCTATAACTACATTAGTAAGATTTCTTTTTATATTTGCCTCACTGGCTCCATAAACCTCTGACATTAATTCATATACCCTGCTCCTACCAGGATCAAAGCTCTTATCCATAAGCTTTCTTGTAGTAGTAAGAGGATATATCTGTTCTAGCATATCCTGCAAATCTGGATTAGCAAGCTTTTCCTCCTGATTCTTTTCCCTTTTATCATCATAAATTATTTTCTTGCCAGATTTCATCACTACATAAACCTTATCACCTATTTTGCCTTCAAAGCCAACTATGTAATCTGGATAAGCCATTTTTAAGCATAGCAAATCCTGTTTCATGGTTTTTATGTATTCCTTATCCTCTGATCTAAAAACCGCTCTTATTTCAGTTATTGCATTAGCAACTGACCATACACTTCCAATAATCCCAAGGCATAACAGTGTTAGTATAATCTTTTTCAAGCTACTCACCTCTAGGTATTAGAATTGCCTAACTTAAAAAAAATATGTAAAAAAAACAGAATTAGTTTCAAATTTCCTAAAAAAACTGTATAATATATAATGATAATCTTCAGCCATGTTTTACCTTTTTATGATATTTGTGTTATATTAATAATAGACTTTAATTTTTTTGACAAAAGGTATATTATATTATTTGTAATTTATAGATGTCTAACTCCAAACATCAATTTAATTCGTAGAATAATATGATTGATTAGATATTTATAAATAATATCATATTTATATAATTAAATATGGTAAGTATTATGTTTTCAATAGGAGGATAAAATGTTTACTAAATTAAAAGCATTTGTAATTAACAAATATAAAAGCTTTAGTTTTAAACGGATTATACAAAGTAAATTAGCCAAGGCTATTTTAATTTCCTTTGTTTTCTCTTTAATAACAACTTTTTTTCTTCAATTCTTCCAAATGTCTCAAAACTTTTGGAATACCATATGGTGGATAACAGATAACTATAAAATATTTCTTTTAAGTAGTCTATTTGTTTTCTTCTTATATCTACTGTTGTTCTCCATTATTGGAAACCCATATGTTAGCTCAATTATAGCCTTAGTTATACTAGAGCTTATAGGCTACTCTAATAGCAAAAAAATTTCTATACTTGGCGAGCCACTATACCCTGTAGACTTTTATCAAATAAAAAATATAGAGTCTCTTATTCAAATGGTAGGCGGAAATCTCTTAATAGTTTTAATTATTGCAATTGTACTTTTTATAGCTTTATTAGTATATGTAGTTAAAAAGCTACCTAAAATAAAAATAGGAGCTAAATCTAGACTGGCTATATTCACTTTATCTAGCTTTATAGTGTATTGCTACTTATTTTTCAGCAATAATTTTATCAATGTACTGGCTGCCAACGCAGGGGTACAAATAGTTTTGTGGAATCAACCCCGTAACTATGAATACAACGGCTTTATTTTCGGTCTTCTTTCAAACCTACAAAATGACATTATGGAGCAGCCAGATGGATACTCTCAAGAAGCTATTCAAGCAATAGTAGATAAATATACCCTTAAGGCATTGGAAATAAACCAACAGAAGGGCAAAAATAACTCTGAAATACAACCAAATATAATAACCTTTATGAATGAAACCTTCTGGGATCCAACTACCCTAGAGGCTGTAACCTTTAGCGAAGATCCTATGGCAGCTTTAAGGGATGTAATAGCTAAATCCTCATCAGGAAACCTATTATCCCCAGGCTTTGGTGGAAATACAGCTAATATAGAGTTTGAGGTTCTTACAGGATTATCGATGTATAATTTAACCCCAGGGTCTATCCCTTACCAACAGGCTTTTGATACAAAATCCTTCTTCCCTTCACTAGTAAGTATGTTGGAAGAAAAGAACTACGAAACCCTTGCTATTCATCCTTACAAAAAGCAGTTTTATAAGAGAAACAAGGTTTATAACGCCATGGGCTTTAATAACTTTTTAGGAGAGGATGACTTAATTTCTGCTGATAGATTGAGCGAGAATGCCTATGTATCAGATCAATCTGTTGTAAATGAAATAGTGGACAAACTAAAGAATACTGATTCTCCTATGTTTATTCATACTGTTACCATGCAAAATCACCTGCCTATAGAGGAAGGAAAGCATGGAAAAAATTCCATTACTGTAGAAGGCTTAACTGGTGAAGCTAAGGAACACATGGAAATCTATGCTGAAGGTATAAAGCAATCCTCCATTGCAACAAGAAACTTAATTGACGCTTTAGAGCAAATGGATGAGCCAACAGTAGTAATATTCTTTGGAGACCATCTTCCATCCTTTAAAAGCGATGTATATGAACAGGCAGGATATGATAAGGATAGCTTTGATAATGAAAGACTAAAATGGCAAACTCCTTTGTTTATTTATTCTAACTTTGACTTGCAGAAGATAGATTTAAAGACTGTAAGTCCAGCTTACTTAGGTGTAATTCTCTACGATCTTTTAAACGAACCAATTACTCCTCACTATGCTATGCTACAGGAAATAAAGAAAACCTTACCTGGCTTAAAGCATAATATGCTAATAGATGCTCAGGATGCTATAAAAACTACAGATCTCTCAGAGGAAGAAAAGGAATTACTTGAAGATTACAGGATGATTCAATATGATTTATTAAAGGGACAACGATATTCACAGGAACTCTTTTTCAAAATACCTACTGACCAACCTGAAGCACATACTGACCAGCTGGAACCAACCACTGATCAGAGCCAAATACCTACCGACCAGCAAAACTAGCTTGAAATACTTAAGGCTGTGGCACTAAAAAATGCCACAGCCCTTAATTATGTTCATATTATTACTTACGCTTAAACTTCAAAACCTTACTTAGGTCCCCATCCCAGATTTCATAGGTACTATCTACTTCTGTAATATTTCTAGAAAGATTGCTATGAATGTAAATGCAATCAAGCCCTACACTCTTGGAACCTTCCACATCTGATATGTCGTCATTACCTATAAACACACTTTTAGATACATCGATATTATGTTCCTTAATTAGATGTTTAAAAAATGCAGGATCTGGCTTGCATATTCCTATATCAGAAGAACTATATAAGGCATCAAAATAATCATGTATTCCCAGATACTTTAGCTCTGGAACAGTGTAGCAACGCTGCCCATTGGAAAGCATATATATCTTCTTTCCCTTAGCCTTTAAAGCCTGTAGTAACTCCAAGGCCCCTGGATAAAGTTTTATATAGTCTACTGATAGAGTTCTAAATAATCTTTCAGTTTGAGTAATAAGCTCCTTGCTTCCTTTTATTCCTTTGTTACTATAAAGTCTTTCAAAAACTATTGAAACATTAATGTCTGGATATTTGGTCTTGGTATTTTTATCTAATTCCTTTTTTACTTCTGCTATGTAAGCCTTTCTAAGCTCAGTGGACTTATAAAAGGCTCCATTGTAACTGAAAAATAGAGCAAGCTTTTGCCATAGCCCTCTTCTCGCTTCATTTGTGTTAATATCCACTAGTGTTCCATACAAATCAAAAATATAATTTTCGTACATAGTCCCTTACCTCAATTACTTAATATTTTTTTTACTTCTTCATCGGTTAATTTCATTGCTTCTACTGAATAATCCTTAGAAGTGAAGGCCTTTCTAATATATTCACTCACCTCGCTGCCCCCCTTTTCTTCCACTATATCCAAGAAGCCTTCTAAACTTGCATTTTTGTACTTATATTTATTGTAATAGGTTTTAAATATATCGTCAAACTTTTCGTCTCCAACCTTCCTTCTAAGATCCTCTAATACTATAGGGCCAATCTTATAGACGATAACAGCAAAATCGTTCCAGCTATACTGATCTGTGCTTCTATAAATTGGAGGATTATAATCATAAATATAGGCTAGGAAGGATCCCTTTACTGCCAGTTTGTTATATTCCCCATATTCATTCTCAAAGAACCGAGCTGTAGCATAGGAGGTAAAGCTTTCATCTAAAATAGGATCTTTAAATTCATTGTTTCCTATAATGGAGTAAAACCATTGATGGGCAGTTTCATGGACCACAGCCTCATCTTCAAAAGATAGACTTTTAGGATTAGGTGTCTCTGGCATTCGATTATAATATCCCATTTGAGTAACGGTAGGATACTCCATAGCTCCCCCAGACAAAGGGGTCTCTACCACATCATACTCACTGTAAGGGTACTCTCCATAGGTTTGACTAAAGAATTCTAAGGACTTACATGCTAAATCCAACATCCTCTTCGCAGTACTTTCATGCTTTATGTAGTAGCTATTTACCCTTACTCCATTCACATCCTTAGAAACAACCTTATAATCTTCACTCATAAAGAAAACAAAATCCCTAACATTTTCCGCCTGAAAGGTGAGCTTTTCCATTTCCTCGAGCTTTTCCTTATTTTGCTGAACTCCAGTAGTTACAACTACCATCCCTTTAGGCACCAAAATTTCCACCTGATAATCTGAGCAATCGCTATAATTAGATTCTCCTACAGGATGGAAGGGATTTTCATCCCAAAGTCCCTGCTTTTCATCATATATGGACAGGATAGGATACCAGTTTGTTATAGAATATTCATCGCCATAATATCCTAATCTGTCCTGAGACAAAGGTATTTTCAAGGTAAAGTCAATTACCACCTCTGCCTCCTCACCGGGCTTTAACTCTTTATCTAGCTTAAACTTTAATATTTGCTTATCCTCTGAATACTTTACCTTCTTTCCGTTATAGGTTACAGAGTTAATTTTTATATCTCCAATTTCACTTCTTTTTAGACTTTTTGGAGTATCCCCTATACTAGGCCTAGTTTCTGCAGTGTTATAAGAATCTGGATACAAATGAAAAACTACATCCTTTAGGGCAGTGCTATAATTGTTTCTAAACTTAACCCTTTCATAAGCAAAAAGCTTTTTATTTTTTTCATCAAAAGAAACCTGTATTTTATAGGCAGTTCTGTTGTCCTTTAAACTCAGCTTATCCTTATTATCTCCCCATTCCTTAGGATGGGGGATTACCTTATTTTTCTTACTTGTGTTATCATCTGTAGTATTGCTGCTAGCTACATAATTATCCTTCTTTTCTATCTTTATCCCCTGTGTAATAAATATGCCTGCAGCTATAATAAGTATAAAAGCAACTATCAAGCTACTAATTACTAACTTTTTATTTTTCATATCAATCACCTCTAACTTCCATAATATAGGGTCACATAAGATATATTAACATATATTGCAACTTTATGAAAAGTATCTTCTCTTGATTATTTATATACAAGGGCACGAAAGAAAAGCCTCAGCAAGGCTGAAGCTTCTACTTTGAGTTAATTGACATAGTTAATTGAAATACAAAGCTTATTCCACTACCTTTAAAATTTTGTATTCCCTTTTCCCTAAGGTAAGCCCCTTGTCCAAAGATATAGTCTCTCCAGTAATAAGGTCTACTGCCTTCTTATCAAAGGTCTTATTTACAATATAAGATTCCTCATTGTTATTTATGGCAACTATCATTGAATTCTTGCCATCATTTCTTTCGAAGATTATAACCTTATCTTCTAAATAAAGAGGCCTGTAGTCCCCATAAACCAGCTCCTTGTTTTCCTTTCTAATAGCAATGAGCTTTTTATATAGATTAAGGAGTTCCTTGTTTTGCTTATCCTCATCCCAAATCATACAAGCTCTATTTAAGGGATCATCCCCTCCAGTAATACCGACCTCATCGCCATAATATATGTAAGGAACGCCAATAAAGCAAAATTGGAAAACTATTGCTAGCTTCATTCTGTCTATATCTTCACCACATTCATATAAAAACCTTGCTGTATCATGGCTTCCAAAGAGATTCCATAATTGCCTTGTAATACTGCTCATGTAGTTAACCCTATTCATAGTTATAATATTGTCAAATTCCTTCTCGCTTATACTACTTTTGGCAAAAAAGTCTACCATGGCACCTTTGAAAGGATAATTCATAATACTATCTAATTGATCCCCACTTAGGAAGCTTACCGCTTCATGCATTATTTCTCCTACAATAACCGCGTCTTTATTAGCTGCTTTAATTCTCTTTCTAAAGGCTCTCCAAAATTCATGGTCTACCTCATCGCAAACATCTAGGCGCCATCCATCTATGCCAACTTCCTTTACCCAATACTCACCAACCTTTAGTAAGTATTCCTTCACTTCTGGGTTCGCTGTATTAAACTTGGGCATATGCTTTACATTATTAGCAAAGGTATAGTAATTAACCTTATCAAGGCTTACAGGATATCCTTCTGGAAAAAACCAATCCTTGTATTTTGAGTTTTCCTGATTTTCTAGCAGGTCCTTAAAGGCGAAGAAATCGCTTCCCGAATGGTTAAATACTGCATCGAAAAGAATTTTTATTCCCTTTTCATGGCACTTTTTAACCAATTCCTTCACTAGTTCCACAGTTCCAAACTGAGGGTCTATATCATAGTAATCGGTAGTATTATACTTATGATTTGAGTTAGCCTTAAAGATAGGAGTAAGATAAATTAAATTTATACCTAAATCCTGTAGATAATCTAGCTTATCTATTATACCTTGAATATCTCCTCCAAACATAGAACTATGAGAAACTGGCTGTCCCCACTCCAAGGTGTTTTCTGGATCGTTGCTTTTATCACCGTTACAAAATCTATCAGGGAATATCTGATAAACTACAGCCTCCTGCATCCATTTACATTCCTGGTAAACGTCTGCCTCACCAATATAAGCATATTGAAAGGCTGTGGCTTCTGGAACCTTTACTTCTTGCTCCCTTAAACCTCTTTCATCTAGGTATATTTTATTGCCTTCTCTATCAATAAGCTCAAAGTAATATCTGTACCGGTTTTTTTCTACCTGCACATCAATTTCATAAAAATCAAAAAGATCTGTTTGAGCAAAAAGCTTCATATCTTCTTCTAAAAAAGGATTTTGCCAGTCATATCTGCATTTATAATATACCTTAACTCTACTCATATCATTTCTTGCGGTTCTAAGTCTAAGAATTAGGGTATCCTTATCCTTTGCATAGGCATAGGGAACGGTAGTATTATGAAATATCGCGTGTATATTCATTTTTTTATCCTCTCCATACATTATATTTGCAGCTCTTCTATATTCTCATTATATCAAAGACTTAATTGATTATTTGTATATATTAGATATTTTTTGTACATATTTTAACTATTTGTATTGACGACTCTTTTTTATAATGCTACATTAGAGCAAAACAACCATTTTGCTAGAGGAGTGATAAAATGCCTTTAGAAGGCTTTATATCTGATAAGTATTTTTTTAGTCCTACTATCTCACTGCTTATTGAATCTAATTCTAAAGCCAACATCCTTGAATTAATAAGCAAAAAGCACAAAGAGGAGCTAGAAAATAATATTCCCTTCCAGCACAAAAAAAATGACCTTTTTATGTGGAATATAGTTTATATTAGAGAGGTTTTAGGCAAAGGTACCTACAAGGAAAACTTCAGCGAGCTCTACAACAAGTTTTACATGAAAATTTTTAAGGCTTCCACTGTAAAAGAGCTCCAAGCCCTAGAGCTAGAAATTGCTTCTAAGTACCTAGACCTGTTAATCTATGATGCAGAGGTTACGGATACCTTTATTGTAAATAAACTTCTACAATATTTACACATTCGCATAGAGAACCATGTTTCCTTGGAGCAATTATCAAAGGACCTTGGTATTTCTATGAGCTATGCCTCAAAATGTTTTAAAAGTAAAATGGGGACAACTATTATGCACTATTCCAAAAAAATAAAAATAGATAGGGCTAAAACCTTATTGCTTAGTACTACTAAAAGCATTTTAGATATTGCCCTACTGCTAGGCTTTTATGACCAAAGCCATTTTACTCGTACCTTTAAGGCCTTTACTGGTGTTACTCCTACCCAGTATCGGAACAGCAATTACTTGTAATGGCTAAGATGGGTTTGTTTTTTTGCTATGTTGCTTTGTTACAAAAAGGAGTTGATAAATATTTTTATAACTTGTCCATTTTTCATAAACCTTTTAAACAAAGCAACTTTTATTTTAATAACACTAACAATTATATTATTCTAAGACCAAAATTTTATTTACTGTATTATTATAGGACTTTTTCACTGTGGCTATTGAAGCTATAACAAGTATTAAGGTGATTACTAGCTTATAAGCCAATATCTGATGGTCAGACATCTCTTCTGCCAAATAAGTTCCTATATTTAATGGTAATGTTACTAATAGCATAACAATAATCAATATAGTAGTTTCCCCTCTCTGATTGGCCCCTAATTTCATTTCTGGACTTGCAAAGAAAGGATAAAAAATATTGATGCCTATTAAGAAAACACCGTACACTACAAAGCTAATTTTAGATGGCTGCCTACCTGTAGTCATATTAACCAATAAATTTCCTATAAGGATCATGAAAGTAACCAAATATCCATGAAAATAGGTTATTGATATATAATCCTTAATTTTCATTGGCAACATACTTACTAGCACATATTTCTTTCGAGATACTTCAGAAATTAGAAATATAAATAATCCATATCTTAAAGAGAACATTATATAATCTTTAGAAAGTAACATATAATACTCATCAAATTTATCATTTATAATTTGGTTACCTATTATCTCCATCACTATAATTAATAAGGCTATTAAGGTAGACTTAATAAAGAATCCCTTTCTAAATAGTTTCGTATAATTTATCAAAACACTTTTCATCCTACTAACCTTCCTTCTTTAATAATTTAAAAGGTAGCTTAACACATAAATAATAGCCTAATAAGATTGAACCCACTATTGTAACAATTCCCCAAAAGCCTCCCAATACACTGAAAGACTTTATTATATCTGTTAACACTTTTCCTAGGGCATTAGGCTCTCCCATAGGTTTGTTACTTCCAAAATTCATGTTAAGTCCTTTTATAAAAAGATTAATTACAATAGCGCTAAGCAAGAAAATTATATATTCATGCCCTATAGCTTTGCCCTTTGTAAATCTAAAACTGCCAAATCCCATGCAAAAGCTTATTAGGATAATCCATAGACAAAATAAAGCTATAGTAAAACCAATTACCGCTGTTACATAGTAATTACTTTCACTAACTATATTCAACCTAAATATTGATATTATATCTATAAGTCTTGTTGCAGCAAAAAAACAAATTACTAAAAAGTTAGTTTTTAATATTATATCTTTTCTAATTGGTAAGCATTGAAAAATATCAGTATATTTATTTCTATAATAGTCAATAAGCATTATTATCCAAAAGAATGTAATAAACATAAAAACCAATGTATAATTTATTGCAGAATCTAGGCTGATATCTGGATTATTTATATATTCCATGATGCTAAATTTTTGGACATAGTTAGTTACCAAAATGAATAGCATATAAAAGACTCCAAATATTACTAGTTTTATTTTTAGACTATCAATATATAAATAAAACTTTAATACCTTCTTAACCTCTCCCATTACTATCACCCCATATACTATAGGTTAAAATACTTTCCACATTAGGCTTGCTTCCTTTAATATCTGGGAAAAATTTATTAGCCTTATCTCTAGTTATAATGCCTTCAAAGGTTACACTACCTTTTTTAATCCCCACAAATTCCTTATCTAGACTCTTTAACTGCTCTATTCCTCCTTGTAAAAGCACATACTTTTCTTCCAATTGATCCATAGACATAGTTTCTAAGATTCTACCACGATGGATTATAGTTATATAATCTGCTACCTTGTCTAAGTCTGAGGTTATATGGGTTGAGAAAAACACAGATTTTTCTCCATCAGCCACAAAATCTCTTAAGACGTCTAACAGTTCCTGTCTTGCAACTGGGTCAAGGTCAGCGGTAGGCTCGTCCAAAATTAATAGCCTTGGATTATGGGCTAGAGCTAAAGCTATCATAGCCTTAGTTTTCATTCCCTTGGAATATTCACCTATTTTCTTATCTAAAGGTAATCTCTATAAATCCACATATTTTTTAAAAGTCTCATAACTCCAATTATCATAAAATACTTCTAGAGCCTTAGCATAATTCATCAAATTAGATCTAGGTTCAAAATAATCTTCATCAGGCACATATCCAATGTTATTCTTTATAAAAACTTCCTCCTTATCATTGTCCTTGCCAAAAATATTAATTTCCCCAGAGTTCTTTCCAATAGCGTTAATCATAAGCTTAATAGTTGTGGTCTTACCTACCCCATTTTCACCTACAAAGCCCATTATTGCACCTTTTTCAAGAGAAAAAGACACATTATCCAATATAAAATTCTTATAAATTTTTGTTACATTTATAAACTCTAGTATTTTTTCCATACCTATTCCTCCATATATATTCTTTCAATGATTTCATCTAGGATTTCCTTCTCAATTCCTATTCTCTTCATTTCTCTAATCTTTTCTTCATATTCTTCTAACATCTTTTCTCTTTTTTCCGTTAAAATCTTAGATAGATCTACATCTCTTACAAAAGTACCCTTGCCAGCAACGGTATATATGAAGCCTTCCCGTTCCAACTCCATATAAGCCCTCTTGATAGTAATGGTGCTTACATTTAGTTCCTTAGCCATCTGCCTTACGGATGGCAAAGCCTCATCCTTCTCCAAAGAGCCATTTAGTATATTTTCTTTTATACAGTTTTTAAGCTGCTCATACATAGGTAAATCACTGCTGTAGTCTATGTTAATCTTCATTTCATCACCTCACTTGCTACGGGAGATATTTTCTGTACATACTGTATATACTGTGTATATCTTATATATACAGTATCACAACCAAATATTTATGTCAATATATTACATAGCATTTTTTCAAAATTTGATTTTTTATTACTATAAAAATTCTCTAAACCTCTCCTATTAGCTATATTTTCACAAATAAAAAAAGACTTCCTCACATAGTATCTGTGAAAAAGCCTTTCTTTCAATTATCTTATCTTTTTATCTGCTATTTCATAGCTCTTTAAAAGTAGGTTCCTTTCTTCTTCACTGCTCACATTACCTTTTATTATATTACCCTTTATTACCGTTGCATCCCTTTTTGTATTTACTAAAATCCTTCCCATAACATAATCTCTATACTTGGAATCATCAATGCCTAGCATATAAGCAATAGTAGGTATTATATCCGTATGTCCTCCATAGATTTCAAAAACCTTAGGAGTAATTCCCTTGGCATATATTATTAAAGGAATCTCGTGGTCGTATTCCTTCCACCAATTGCCGTCATAGTCTAGTTTCTGAATTTCTTCATTATAATACTTGTGAACTCCTGCATGGTCGCCATAGAGGACCACTACGGTATTATCCAGCATTCCCTCTTCATCTAGCTTTGTTAAAAACATTTCTACCTGCCTATCGGTATAAAGGGCACTTTCAAAATAGCCACCAAGATAGCTTTCATCTATTTCCTTTGGCAAACCTAATTCCCTATACTTCTGGTCAATCTTAAAGGGTCCATGATTGGACATAGTAGGTGCAAATACATAGTAGGGTTCTGGCAAGTTTTTCATCTTTTCCGCCAATTGGCTCAAAAAGCTTCTATCTGATAGGCCATAGCCTACAGTTTCTTCATAATTAAAGGCTCTTAAATCCCATAGTATATCTACCCCAAGGCCATTTTTATGGAGCTCTGTCCAGTTAAATTCTCCAGCCTTGTCAGCATGGGCTGACACTGTAACATAGCCTTCACTTTTTAATATCCTTTGGAAGGAATGAGGATAAACCACTTCCCCATAATGGGTGGCAGTTATTAAGCCTGAAAGGGTAAAGGTTGAGGTGTTAACCATCAGGTCTGCATCAGAGCTGTTTCCCCCGTTATTTTGCTCATATATGTTATTAAAGTAAAAGCCTTCCCTAATAAGCTTGTTTAAGTAAGGTGTTATTTCCTTTCCATTAACCTTTCTATTTATTATAAAATTTTCAAAAGACTCCAGCTGCAAAAATATTATATTTTTACCCTTAAAAATTCCTTTGTACTGATTATCCTCTATAGCTTCCTTATTTTTCTCATGCCAGGCCTTTATTTCCTCTATTTCCTCTTGGCTTTCAAAAGTAAGCAGCTTATTTATTGATCTAATGCCTTGGTGGAGATGATATCCTACTGGACCTGATGCCCTAATAGACATTAACGGAGACCAGCCTACATAAAACATCCGCTTATCCCATCTTGATATTCCAACAATATTGATTAGCCAATAGGAAATAGCCAAGGCACATAGGGATAATGTCAGAGCTCTTCTGAAAGCTACTAAGTTCTTTCTCTCACTAGATTTAATCTTACCTTTTTTTATCCATGCTCCAATTAAGAATAAATCTAATATAAATAAGATATCTATAGGTCTGGGCTGTATTAAAGACCTTTGGAAAGGATTGAAGGTACCAGGAAAAAATAAATTATCAAGGCCCCAGAAGTCTCTATTCACTCTATAGTACCAAAGGTCCGCCAGTAACATCACTGTATATGTTATGTTATAAAGCAGATAAAACCTTACCTGCTTGCCCTCGGAAAACAGGTAACCGAAGGAATAGAATATCCCTATAAAGGCCAAATATACATACCAAAATTCAATGTTTAATGTATATAAGCTTAAGGAAGCAGCATCCTTGGACTCCAATAGGGACATAAATATTACCGTTTTAAGAAGAATTGCAATCAAGGTGATTATTCTAAGTTTTGAAAACTCTTTAGCTTTGATTTCTTTCATCTTATTCATACTTTCTATTTTTAAATTTTAATTTTTCTATTAGGCTAACTAACTTATTAGCTAACCAAATAACTGAAACTAGTAGCATAATATCAAAAATAAAATTAAACAAATACAGCTGTTTTGCTGTATCTGCCTCACCGTTTCCTACATAAGGCATAGGAAATTGCAGCATACCTATTAGCATAAGGGCCCAAAGAAGTTGGATTTTGCCCTTAAGCTCTTCCTTATACCTATTCTTTATATATATATTTAAAGTCACAGAAAAGACTAAAATATACACTAATATAATAAAGGATAAACGGCGTGGAAGCTTACCTTCTCTTATGGATGACCAGAAGGTAAATCTGTTAAACTCACTGATAGGCTCTTGGCTATAGCTTCTAGAATACTTTCCTAGGCCAGTGCTAGTATAAAAAGCTTTTTCAGCAGTATACTGCATACCCTTTATTAGCCTTAAAGGGTGCTTCAAATAGAAGCTTACTAACTTTACATTACTCATCTTACTATAAAATTCCTGAGCGGTAATTGCGGTATGGGGAGCATATTTAGCATATTCGCTGCTAGGAAGATAGGAATGCTTTCCCGCCTCTATTGCCATATCTGGATTCAAGCCTAGATCCATTAAATCCTTCTCCGGAGTATTTGAGTCCTTTAAAATTCCATAAAAAACCGAATTATAGTTAGTGTCTTGACTTAGAGCTTTACTAAAATGGTTCATTCTAATGGGATAGATTATTAGAAGAATATATAATCCCAATAATAACACTGCTTCACTTCTTTTTAGCTTAGCCCTATTATCCCAGAGAACCCCTCCTACCATGACCATTATTACTGGCAAAGCAGTTATGACCTGTAGCTTAGAGCCTAGAAATAAAAAGGCTGCAATAATTATAAACATTATTCTTAAAAAGAGCTTATTATCCCTCTTCAACCCTTTTACATAATATATGTAGTGGAGCCAGGCCGCCCCGTATAACAGCAGTGTACTTATCATCATAGGCTCACCGTACAAGCTGTTAAACCAAACTAGGTAGTTTCCATCAAAGAAAACAAAAATGCTTAATAAAACTGTTACCAGTAGACTTATTTTATTCTTATAGGTCATGCATCTTAAAATTGTAAATATAGAAAATATGTATATAACAGCGTAAACAGCAGCTAAATATCCAGTTTTAAAAATTCCCTGTCTAAACAGTCTGCAAATAATACATATAAATCTAATCAAATAAACCATAGAACTAGTGCTAAATCCTGATAGCATTTGATGAGAGTTAAGGTCTACTATTTTATAATCCGTTACCGTATACTGAAAAAAGCGCTTGAAATCTGGATTGTTTTTATCACTATCTAATAACTCTATTCCAGCTGGCCCCATTACTCTATCAAAGTCTCCTTGATCTGCCACACCTGGCTGAGGATATATATACAGAACATAGATTACTAAGCTTATGGCAATTACCCAAAAGCTTAGTAATGTGTATTTTTTATATTTATTCTCTAGGCCCAAAATACTCTCTCCTTTATTAGCCTCATAAGCTTTACATATATATTGTAACCTTAGCTAATATTATATCTCCTATACAATAAAAAAACCTTTTATCTACAATGAAACATATGTAAATAAAAGGTCTCCTTATAATATATATTATACTACTGCCACAGCGTACTGGCCAGCAGTTGAACTTTTCTTAACTTCAATTGGGTATTCTTTGCATAGTAAAGCTCTTACGTATCCTCTGTCCTTTGTGGTTGATTCAATATAAAATCCTCTTCCATAATAAAATCTCACTAAAGAAAACAGTCTGGACGCAGTGTGCAGATATAAATTTTTTACCCCTAATTTCATCATGTAATTGTCAACAGCATTTAATAGTATTTTACCAACACCGTTGTTTTGGTATGCTACCCTTACACCTAATCTGCTTAAATATGCTGTATTATCAGGATATACTTGAACTCTTACACTACCAGCAACTTTTCCATCTAATATAGCTACTAGAACTAGCTTAGTTTCCAAGTCTCTTTTTAAATCCTCGTAGCTTTCCTGTAAAGGCTGCACCAGTCCTGTTATACCTGCATTTTCAGCATATGCCCAGAAGGCTTCTTTTGCTGCCTCTATTATTTGAGGAATGTCGTCCTCAACCGCTTCTCTAACCACAAAGGTCATTTTGTCCATCGATCTACCCCCAATCACTTAATTCCTACTGTCATTTTTATACCTTATTACTGTATAATTATACATACATTATTATAAAAATGCAATACTTTTTAATAATTTATTTTGCATTTTTAATAAAAATTTATATATACATACTATTCTTTAATTGCATATTTAGTACTAGATAATTATTAATATGCAACATCCAAATAAAAAGAACATTTATGATTATATGACTTTTTTATTATATATACAAGAAGAAATTTATAGAAAATATCAATATTATTTTACAGTGGTAATAGGGTAAACTGCTTGTAAAAATAAAAAGATGGAGACTCCAATGAAGCTCCATCTTTTTATATTGTGTCAGCTATACTGAAAAATTCTTCTAATTAGTTAGCTGCATAGTAATTTATTAAACAGCCGCATAAAATTATAGTCTTTTCGTCCTCAGTTAGTTTGCTTAGCTTAAGCTCTATATTTTTATTACCATCCTTACCTACTATAACTGCAGGAATTACCTCCTTGCCAGCCTTAACAGCTTCTTTTATATCTTCAATGTAAATGTATTGTCCAACCTCAAAGGTATCTACAAGGCCTTCATCTACAATGAAAGGTAGCATACCCCAGTTAATTAAATTACTTCTATATCTCTTGGTAGCATACTCTAAAGCAATATTAGCAGAGGCTCCTAACACTCTTTGACAGGAAGCTGCTTGTTCTCTAGCAGAACCGTCCCCTGGTCTTAGGGCAAAGATAGTACTTCCTATCTGAGTCTTTGAAATAAAGCTCTTTAATTCATCCTTAGAAGCTTCCTTTCCTCCCTGTAGACTTTGTAATACAGCCTTTATTTCCTCTATATTAGCTTCCTTTCCTTCTAAATATGCCCTTCTTTCCTTTTCTATTGCTTGTACCGCTTTAGCCCTGCCCACATATTGTGGATCCTTACGGGACAAGGTAAACTCAGACAGCTTTAAAGGATTGGAACGATAGGAAGAGGTTTCTCCTGAAGGTATAAGTTCATCAGTTGTAGTAACTTCGTCCTTAATTACTGATGCAACCTTTAACAAGATATTATCAGTAAGCTGTGGCATTTCAGGCCAATCGCAGATATTTGGGCCATATTTTAATGGTGCATCCACTTCAGCTTTTCCATATCCATAGTAAACTCTCTTTTCATAAGGAGATCTGTCATATTCATAGCTTGTATCTACATCTGGAATTTCTATTTCTGTAGCTGGAGTTAGGTATCCACCGTTAGCAGCTGTTGCTGCAATGGATAAAGCATCTACTAAAGCTACAGAGGATATTTGTCCTTCTCCTGGCTTTGAACCTTCTCTGTTAGGGAAGTTTCTTGTAGTATGTCTTATACTAAAGCCATTATTATTAGGTACATCTCCAGCACCAAAGCATGGACCACAGAAGGCAGTTTTTAAGTTTGCACCGCTGGCCATTAAATCACTAATAGCCCCTCTCTTAATAAGCTCCAAGAAGATTGGCTGGCTAGCTGGATATACACTTAAGGCAAAGTAGTCATTACCTACAGACTTGTTCTTAAGTATAGCTGCTGCCTTTAATACATTTTCAAACATACCACCGGCACAACCAGCTATAATACCTTGATCTACCTTTACCTTTCCATCTACTATCTTGTCTGTTAGCTTAAAGTCTATCTTAGGATTATCTAAGGCCTTCTTAGCCTCTTCTTCCACATGACTTAATATTTCATAAGGATTCTTATTTAAGTCTGAGATTTTATATACATTGCTTGGATGGAAAGGCAATGCAATCATTGGCTCTATCTTGCTTAAATCCACCTTTACTAAACCATCATAGTAAGCAACCTTTCCTGGCTGTAATTTTGCATAGTCTTGTGGTCTGCCATGAATCTTATAGTATTCTTCAACCTTTTCATCGGTAACCCAAATGGAGCTTAAGCAGGTAGTCTCTGTAGTCATTACATCTATACCATTTCTAAAATCTACAGATAGATTTCCTACTCCAGGGCCTATAAATTCTAATACCTTATTCTTAACAAAGCCATTTTTAAACACCTCACCAATGATATCTAAGGCTACATCATGAGGTCCAACACCCCTTTTAGGTTCCCCTTCTAAATAAACGGCTACAACCTTTGGATAAGTAAAATCGTAGGTCTTGCCAAGGAGCTGCTTAACTAGCTCAGGACCACCTTCACCTATAGCCATTGTTCCTAGAGCACCATATCTTGTATGGCTATCAGAACCTAAAATCATCTTTCCACAGGCGGCCATTTCCTCTCTCATGTAGGTATGTATTACTGCTTGATGAGCAGGTACATATATACCACCATATTTTTTAGCTGCTGACAAACCAAAAACGTGGTCATCTTCGTTGATGGTTCCTCCTACAGCACAAAGACTGTTATGGCAGTTAGTTAATACATAGGGTATAGGAAACTCCTTCAAGCCACTAGCTTTAGCTGTTTGAATAATACCTACATAGGTAATATCATGGGAAGCTAACGCATCAAATTTAATTTTAATAAAATCCTCACTGTCAGAAGTATTATGCTTTTGAATAATACCATAAGCTATAGTTTCCTTTTTAGCCCTTTCAACATTCAAATCCTCAGCCCTTAAGCCGCACTCCTTTAATTCACCTGCAGATATTTCCTCCACAGCCCCAAGGATTTTTTCACCATTATACACAAATACACCTTTATCAAAAGCTGTAACCATCCTTATCCCCCCAAAATCATTTAAAATCTAGATTATTAACATTTATTCTAGTATAATTATAACAACATGAAATATATATTTGAAATATTTATATTATATATTATTTATACTTTTTTTATATAAATCAATATAGAAGGTGCGAAAACTCATGGATATTAAGCAATTAAAATATTTTATAGCCATAGCTGAAGAAGGTTCCATATCTAAGGCTGCCAAGAGGCTACATATGGCCCAACCACCTCTTAGTCAGCAACTAAAGGCCTTAGAAGCAGAATTAGGTATAGAGCTTTTTGAAAGACATACTAGGAAACTAGAAATCACTAGCGCAGGGCAAGCTATGTATCATAAGGCTAAGCAAATATTACAACTAATGGACATAACCATTAAGGAAGTCAAGGACATAAACGATGGTCTTGCAGGCAAGCTATCCATTGGTACAGTTTCTGCTGCTGGCGCCACCTTTTTACCTCAGCTTATATCAAGCTTTCACAGCAAGTTTCCCAATGTAAGCTTTGAAATAATAGATGAGGATACCTCAAGCATTATTGAATTGCTTTCTAAAGGTCTTATAGACGTTGGAATAATCCGTACCCCTTATAATACAGAAGGCTTTGAGGTTATCAATTTACCAGAGGAGCCAATGATAGTAGCTAGCAAGATTGACTACTGGGATAAAAAGAAGACCATTATAAGCTTAAAAGACCTTAATGAATTACCCTTAGTGCTCCATAGACGATATGAAAAAACAATAGGAGAACTATGCAGTAAAAAGGGCTTTACCCCTAATATAATTTGTAAAAGCAATGATGTCCGGACCATTCTTCTATGGGCCAATGCAGGAATCGGTGTTGCCATAATCCCAAAAAACTGCCTAGATTTAGTTCCTAATAGCAATCTCTATTATCGGGAATTAGAGGAAGCTGACCTAAGGGTTGGCACTGCCATAATATGGCCTAAAACAGGTTATCAATCCTCTGCCACTAAGCAGTTTATCAAATTGCTTAAGGATTAAACCTTAAAATTCAAGCGCAAAATTTATTAAAAAAGTGAGCCACAAAACGTTAATGTTTTGTGGCTCACTGCTCTTATAATTATTCAAAAATTTACTTCTTCAAAACAGCTGTTGATAGTGAAGGCATTGTTAGCTTGCCTTTCTTTAAGGTAATCTTCCCGTCATTGGTTAATAGTTCTCCTCTAACCTTAAGCTTAGCATATTCTTCTCCGCTTAAGTCTAGCTCTACCTGCTGATCTGATAGATTATGAATAATGTACACCTTGGAATTTTCATATTCTACGCTATAAGCGCATACAGCGTCATTACCCAAATCTATGGAAGTTACCGTTCCTCTTTGAATTTCAGGATTTTCATTTTTAATTCTTATAATATCCTTATAGAATTGTAGCAAGGATTTTTCATCTTTTTCCTGCTCTGCAACACCTGTTTCTATGGTCTTACCATAATCGGCATATGGTGGTGCTTCAGTAATTCCCTTTTTGTCGGTAGTAGACCATACCATTGGTAGTCTCTTATTTTCGTCCTTACCTGAACCAATCATACCAATTTCTTCACCATAATATATGAAGGTATTTCCAGGTATCATCTGATATAAGCTTGCAGCCATTTTTAATTGTTCAAGCTTCTGTCCAAAATATCCTGCACTTCTACCTTGGTCATGATTGGATATAAAAGGTGCATCAATGGCATCTTTGTTAACTCCTTTAATTTCCTTCTGCCATTGTTCTACTGCCTTACTAAAGCCAATACCATCCTTCTTTCTTATAGCGGTAGCAACTTTTCCTGTAGACTCTGATAATGGGAAGTTAAAGAAGCTATCTGCTCCACTCTTATAGTACTGAGATATAGTACCGCCATTTGCCCATACTTCTCCAACTATATAAACGTCCTTCTTATAAGCTTTCATTCTATCAGTGAAGTCCTTTAGGAATTCTATACTCTTTGTATTACTACCAGTATAGAAGGAAGTAACAGCATCCATTCTAAAACCAGCAACGCCTTTATCTATCCAGAACTTTCCTATCTTTTCAATTTCATCTCTAACTTCAGGATTGTCTAAGTTCAAGTCTGGCATCTGATCCCAGAAGCGTCCTTCATAATACCAGCCTGAAGGCATACCTACTGAGTGATATCCAGTCTTATTCTGCTGAGCAAAGTTGTAGTATTCAACATACTTATTATGCTCTCTGCATAGCTCTTCGTGAGTACATTGCTCTTGTCCACATGGTTCTATAGTTAAGCTTTTCTTAGCTGATAAAAACCAAGGATGCTGCGCAGAGCTATGGTTAACAACCAAGTCAATAATTACCTTAATTCCTCTTTCATTGCACTTAGCTATTAATTCTTCAAAATCTTCCATGGTGCCATATTGAGGGTCAATAGAATAATAATCTTTAACGTCATACTTGTGATAGGTGGGTGATGGCATTATAGGCATAAGCCATATCCCATCTATGCCTAGGTCATTTTTTGTTTTAAAATCATTGTCTTTTAAATAGTCTAGCTTTTCGATTATGCCTTTTATGTCGCCTATTCCATCTCCATCTGAGTCATAAAAAGAACGAACGAAGATTTCATAATAGTTTCTATAATTATCATCAATTATATTTATCTTATTTTCTTCTTTACTACATCCACTGGCTAAAAGCATAGTGAAAGTTAGTATAATTCCTAGGACTTTTTTTCTCATTTTTTATTCCTCCAATACAACTTAGCCCTTTACAGAACCTCCAGTTACACCTTCTACATAGTACTTCTGCATCATTATAAATAGAATTGTTATTGGAATAGCAATAATTACTGCACCAGCGCAGAACTGTGTGAAGTAGTTGTATATATTCTCTCTTGTTATCATCTGATATAATCCAAGAGCGATGGTGTAATTCTGGTAATTATCCTTCATAATTACGCTAACAAATATAAAGTCTACCCATGGTCCTATAAAGGATGTTAATACAGTATAAGTAATAATTGGTTTTGAAAGTGGTAGGGTAATCTTCCAGAATACCTGGCTCTTAGTCGCTCCATCTATAATTGCAGCTTCGTCTAGAGCCTTTGGAATAGTATCGAAGAATCCCTTTGATATATAATAACCTAAAGCAGATCCTCCAGAGTATACTATTACTAAGGATACTAGTGATTGTTGTAGGCCAAAGGACTTTAATATATGATAAACTGCTATCATTGACATAAAGCCTGGGAACATACCTAAAATTAAAGCTACATTCATCATAGGTTTTCTTGCTTTAAATCTAAGTCTACTGAAGGTATAGCTAGTACCTAACACTAGTAATGTAGATACAATACAGCTGAATATTGCTACTACGAAAGTATTCATAAACCATCTAGGATAGTTAAACAATTTTGTTTCAGTAAATAGTTTAATATAATTATTTAAGGTATAGCCCTTAGGCAAAATATAAGGTGTATATGCGCCTGGTTCTTCTCTAAATGATTGAAGAATTAACCATACTAATGGGAAAAGCCAAATTATAGATAATACCGTTAAAATTACATATATTATGGCATTAGCTATCTTAGTCCTCATCCCATAACCTGTAGTCTTTTTATTGGAAACGAATTTATATTTATCCATCATTGGAAAGTATCCTCCTTCTGAACAGATGCAGATCTATTGTAGGCAATAAGTGAGAATACCGCACTTATTAAGAACACAATTATACCTATAGTAGATCCTAGGGAATAGTTCTGCTCATTAACTGTAAGTTTATACAGCCAAGTAACAAGCAAATCTGTTTGCCCTGCCTGGTAGTAGTCTAGAGTAGCTGGACCTCCTCCAGTTAACAGATATATAACGTTAAAGTTATTTATATTACCAACAAACTGAGTAATTAAATATGGAGTGGTTACAAACAGCATATATGGTAAAGTTATTTTCATAAAGGCTGTTACAGGACCTGCACCGTCTATCTTAGCACTCTCATATAAATCCTCAGGAATATTCATAAGGATACCTGAAGTAATAAGCATGGTATATGGAATACCTACCCACATATTTACTAAAATTACAAAAATTCTTGCATTTGTTCCATTTGTTAAAAACTGAATAGGTTCTGAAATCAAACCTAATCTCTGAAGTATTATATTAACTGGTCCCACGTCTTGGAACATTCTTTGCATAAGCATCAAGGTTACGAATTGAGGAACTGCAATAGTTAATACAAACATAGTTCTCCAAAAGCCTTTGAACTTAATGCCCTTCTTATTAATAATAATTGCTAAAATCATACCGAATATATAGTTAGTAAAGGTTGCAAAAACTGCCCAGATAAATGTCCATATTAAAATTTTACCAAAGGTTCCGGATATCTTTGCATCACTAGAAAATAAGTTCCTAAAGTTTTCAAGTCCAACCCAAGTAAATAGCTTTCCTGGTGGTTGGTGGGTTTTATCAAAGTTAGTGAATGCCATCAAAATCATGAATAGAAGTGGCATAATTACAGTTACTACAACGCCTATAACAGGTAAAGTTAATAAAGTTTTATGGAAGTTTTTATCAAATAAATTTTTTACATCTTCAATGAAAGTAGTAGGCTTCTTTCCAGCATTTCTTAGCAACTCACATTTGTAGCCTTCAATTACACTTTTTGCATATACTACAATCATAGCTAAACATATAAAAACAGTAATAACACCAAAGAGCAAGATCAACATTGAGTTATCGCCTTGAATATAGTCATAGATCTGAAGCTCCTCATTCCACACTTTATACTGTGCACTTTTTCCTAATGTGGATAAATTGCTTAAATAATACCATCCGGTGTTAGATATGTATGCTATAAAACCTACTTGTATAGCAAGAAAAATCAAACCTTTTACTATTTGTCCTCTTAAGATACATCCTAACCCCATTACAATGAAGCTTAATTTCGTTACTAGATTACCTTTTTTTAAGGCATTAAAAAAGAGGGTTCTTCCATTCGTTATGTCTTTAGATACATTAATATCTTCCATATATACCTCCATAATGATAATTAATCTTATAGAAAAACAGCTAGAAATACTTCCAGCCGTTTTTCTTTATAGATAGGCCTATTGTTGAATTTGTGCTACCATTTCATCCAATAGTTCTTGAAGTGATTTTGAATAATCCTTAGATTCCATTGCTAGACCGAAAGCTTCAGCTGGTGCCCAATAGCTACCAAGTACATCTTTCTGAGATACAGCGAACTTGCTTTGTTCAGCTAATGCAGCTAATACAACATTCTTCTTAACTTCATCACTTTCAGCAACCTTAATGTTGGATGGTCCAATCTTTCTCTTTTGAAATCTTAATAACTGATTTTGTTCGTTAGTTATCCATTCAGCAAAGTCCATAGCATCTACTGGGCTCTTAGTTTGGCTGTTTACACCAACTAGCTTGTAACCAGCAAAGCTACCCATTTGAATCTGTTCTCCACCAGCAGTGAAAGTTGGAAGCTTAGTTGCAGCGAAGTTATCGCCTAATTTTTGTTGAATAGCTTCTGCGTTCCAAGTACCGGAAACAGCTGCTGCTATTGTATCTCCCATTCCACCAGTGATGTATGGGTCGTCACCAGTCTTGAATGCTTTATGAGCTGTAAATGCCTTTATAGCTTCTGCAGCCTTTAGACCCTTATCATTGTTGAAGTCACAAACTTGCTTTCCATCTTTAACTGATAATGTACAACCTGCTCCTAAGAAGAAGGAAGCTATATACCAACCATTGGATACGTCCATAACAACTTGCTTACCAGCCTTGTCAGCTGCTGCTAAAATACCATCTAATGTCTTAGCATCTTCATCGCTTATAACGCTCTTATCATAGTATAAGAAGTAACCATTATCAGCAGTCATTGGATAAGCATATAATTTTCCATCAATTGTAGCTGCTTCTATTGAACCTTCAGTGTTAGCAGCTATAACCTTATCCTTGTTTCTAGTAATTTCATATAAAGCATCTGCATTGTATAAATCCCAAATCTGGTCGTTAGCGAAAGCAAAAACGTCAGCTGCAGCTGATGGATCTTCTAAAACCTTAGTCTTAGCATCTGCTTCACTTACAACACCAAGAGAAATGTCATATTCCTTGTCTGGGTTAGCTTCCTTAAATGACTTAATCATTTCTGCTAAAATCTCTTGCTCTTCTTGCGCACCCCAAACCTTTAATGTTACTTTTGTCTTCTGCTTGTCGCCATTTCCTGAGTTATTGTTATCTTTATTGTCCTTCTTACCACAACCAGCAACTAAAGCACTTGCCATAGCAGCGGTTAGAACTAAGGCTACTGCCTTTTTAGATTTTTTTAACATAATATTCCCTCCATTTTTCATCATTTTTTTATTTAATATCTCTATTTAAATAGAGATTTTGATGACTAATTAATTTAACAGAATTACCTTTTACCAGCTTTGCTGGAAGAGTCAAGTGTTGAGAAAACTTCTTGTTTCGAATGCTTTTAATTAATAGATCCACACTTTTTTTTGCTATATCTACAGAAGGCTGTTTAACAGTGGTAATAGTTGGATTATAGAACATTGCCTGCTCAATACCGTCAAAACCTATAATGGATATATCCTCTGGCACTCTAAACCCATTGTCTATGGCACACTTTGCTATTCCAATGGCCATAATATCCGACATTGCAAATACCGCTGTAATCCATTTCATTCGTTTAAAAAACTTGGACATATTTTCATAAGCAGATCCACATGAAAACTTTGATTCGAGATACATATTTTCCTTATCAAAGAACATACCTCTCTCTTCAAAAGCCTCCAGCACACCTTTATATCTGCTATAAATCAAATCCTTCTGATAAATAGCTCCACCAACAATCAAGATGTCCTTGTGGCCTAAGTCAAGAAGATAACTAACAGCAGCTTTAGCTTCTAATCTGTCGTCAATGGATACACTGCTCACTCCTGGAACATTACAGCCACTAGCGTTAGAAGTTGCATATACGCACGGACTATTTAACTTATGTAGTTCATCTTCTCTATCTACGGCACTACCACCTAAAAAGATAATGCCCACTGCTTTCTTTTCCTTTATTAGCTGACTTGCATATCTTATCTCGTTTTCCTCTTCATCGATATATGTAACTAAGGGAATGTAACCTTTAGCTTCCACACTCTTTTGTAATTCAATAACCATGTCATAGAAAAAAGGATTATAGGTACCTTTTACAATAATACATATTATCTGAGAAGTAACTTGCTTTAAATTCTTCGCATTGGAGTTAGGAATGTAATTGCACTTTTCAATTACCTCCATAACCTTGTTCCTAGTCTCTTGGCTAACTCCATAACCGTTATTAATTACTCTAGATACTGTTGCAACGCCAACACCTGCAATCCTCGCTATTTCCTTTATAGTATAGTTGCTCATCCCTTCACCTAGCCTCTATGCAAAGGTAACGTTACCAAGATAAAGTAGGAAACGTTTCCGATATTTAAATAATATCACAATTACAAAATAAAAACAATACTTTTATTAATACTTTATTAATATTTTATTTTTCCAAATTTCTACATTTTACCATTTGCACCCTCGAACAAGCCGTATAGTCCATTCATTTGCCAAGATAACACAGGAAAAAGTCAACATAATTATATTATATTTTGCGAAAAAGCTATATTTTTTATAAGATCTTTTCATAAATTAATCAAATGCTATTTCTTTAATCAACTTACCATCAAAGTCCTTAATCTTAAATCTATCCTCCTCTAGGATGCCATAGCTATTGGTGCTATCCTCCTTAGGCATAGACACAGAACCAGGATTTATTATAAATATATCCCCTCTTTTCTCAGCCATAGGCACATGAGTATGACCATATATTAAAACATCACCCCTGCCTAAGGCCGGGATCGTATCTATATTATAAATATGACCATGAGTCATGAACAATCGCCTGCCATTATATAAGATGTTAGAGTACTGCGCCATTATAGGAAAATTAAGGACCATTTGGTCAACCTCACTATCACAATTGCCCCTTACTGCTATAATCTTATCTGCATATTTATTAAGAACCTTTGCTACCTCTTTTGGATTATAATCCTTAGGAAGAGGATTTCTAGCACCATGATACAGCAAATCACCTAAAATAATGATATACTGTGCCTTTTCTTTATGAAAGCTTTCTATAGCCTTATTAGCATAAAATAAGGAACCATGTATATCAGAAATAAGCAATAACTTCATAAGCTATGTACATTCCTTTCTTTTCTTGTGTTTGTAATAATTTTATTATAACATCACTAAATATTATACCTTTAAATGAAACTTCTATTTTTCACTGACACCAATTTTTATAAAAATATAAGGAAAGCTCCTGTCCCCAGACATTACATGAAATATAGGAGTCACCTGCTGCAACTCATTTTCCTCTATATAATCTAGTAAAAGTCTGTAGACAAGCTCCGTATTTTGTTCAACCTTGTCATAAATGCTATGGGAAATCATATTTTCTATACTAAAGTAGCTATGAAATTCCATAATATCCTTTGTGTCTACATAATCTTCCCTCACAGGCATAAAAAACTCTACATTCATAATTTCATCCATTGGCACATTGTTTAGAGAATAAAAAAAGGGACCCTTACCAGTTGCCTTTAACTCCGAAAGCTTTTCCATAAAATCTTCTATAGCCTTATTCATATCACTATAATGGAAGCGATATTTTCTAGACAGCACATTTCTGTATCTAATTGAATCCTGATTATTTATCATTCTTCCACCTCTTTAACAATAGGAGCATAAATATCGATTATTCCGTCCCCATAAACCTCTAAATATATATTGTAAAAAGGCTCCTTTAATTTTAACCCTTGATCTTCTGCACAAGCACGCAATAGCGTATAGGACAATTCTAGTTCTTCATCCAAATCTGCGTGTCTAAGCAGCAATCCATCCTCAAAATACATTTTTTCATTATATGAATAGATATCATTATCTTTAAATTTAACAGCTACGTTTACCGGCAAATAAATATTGAATTTCATCTTTCCTTCTTCTTCCTCACAAGCAGATACTTGATAGAAAACAGGGCCTGTCCCATATAGCCCATTTTTTATAACCATATTTCTAAGTTCTCTTGCCCCCGTATACCATTCTTTCATATCACCAATAAGCCTTCTACTAATCACTCTATTAAATAATAGTGGACATCGTCTAATTTTCAATTTTTTCTCCTCCTAACAACTTTTCTGCTTATTAATAAATAACCTTACCAATATTTATTTATCTTATGTAGATTTTCAAAATAAGGTATATCAATTTTGTAATTTCTTTGCATCGGCTCCTTCTAGGGACATATAGGGCTATCTTTTATATCTACGCTTTTGAGACTTATTATCTTTTAGAAACTTCTTTATAAATGTAGATATCTTGTTCTTTATTTTTATTAGTAAATAAACTATAATCAATACACCTATATAAAAATAAAACATTATTCTTACAAGTTCTTTAATGTCTGAAAGTTCTTCGCCTATAAAAGATAATGGCATAATAATTAATGTTATTATTGTAGTTATTTTTAATGCCTTCTTTAAATCTTTAAAGCCTTTTTTAGGCCTCTTTAGTTCTTCAATAACATCTGGGGGCATTTCAACAATAAAGCTATCAAACCTAAATTTACAATAAATCATTAAAAAAAACTCCGGGAGAGCCAATGCCATACCATATTGGATAAAGGCACTCATAGTCATTAAGAAAATAGTTGAAAATATTTTATTTCCACCATTATTAGTTAAAACTCTTGCCAATGCCCCTCCTAAAACCGTTAATGCATATATTAGAGGAACATTTACTTTTCCTTCCCGTTGTTGAAAATCATATAATAGTTTTCCGCCCTTCCTGAGAGCTCCTTGTTCTACTCTTTTTATTGTTCTGATTGTTGATGCTATTAAAAATACAAATCCGCCTAGCATTAAAAAAAGTCCTGCAATTGTCAGAAATTTATCTTTAGCTTCAAACACAGCAAAACAATAAAATATAAAATAGAAATCTATTGATACAACAAAGGCTGAAATACAGGTGGCAATTGCTCCATACTTCTGAAATTTAAAGCATCTTTTTATACTAGTAAAAAAACATGCGTTTACTAATTGCACTGTAAAAAAAAGTATATTTAATACTGCCAGACACCACCATAAAGCACTATTGGTTTTTATAGCTATTACCATTAAGAAAATAGATGGTAATAAGCTTATTATTGCTGCAGCCCATAAAAATACTGGTATAGCATCAGGGCGCATTCTATCTTCTGCAACACACTTCAATTCATAGAAATCTTCTTCTTTACAGTTTTTCAGCATAGTATCCTCCTTACCAGAATAAATCATCAACAAAATCTGATATATTGTTAGCCGCCTCAGAAATTTTGTCCTTCACAAATTCTCCTGCGTCTCCAATGCCATCAACTAATGCATTAGCTCCATCTTTTGCCCACTCAACAGCACTTTTGCCCCCTAAAAAATTAAAATCTTGATTAATCACCCAATTAATCCCTATACCCAATCCAGCACCTACAGCAGTGCCTAAAGGGGGTGCAATAAAAGAACCAAGAGCCGCACCTAATGCCGCAGCTCCAGCCCCTGCTGCTACATCGACAGTAGTATCTACCACAAACTCCTTCACTGTTCCTGCATTAACCTGCCACTCTCCATCCACATACAAATTGTCATAAACATTAGAAACAACAGTTAGTCCAGTTCCTACTATTCCTGCAGCCTTAGTTACTTTTGTTGCAGTTGTAGCACCTTTCCATCCTCTAAAATCATCAAATACCTTCATGCTATCCTGAAAAGTAGTCTTTCCAACATCCCATGCATTGGCCCATTTGCTCTTTGATAAGCTATCAATGTAATTAGACAATTCATCGTATTCACAATACTTAAACATGTTTGCATTCTTTTTTACGTATTTATTACTTCTAGTCATCTTTTTATCATATACAACTAAACCTTCATTAACTAACTCCGTAATTTTCGTTTTATTTCTCCATTTGTTTGTCCCACCTAAATGCTCTTTTAGTAATTCTAAATATCTTTGATATTCTTTATTGCTACTTATTTTAGGACCAACAATCTTCATAATAATCTTGCCATCTTGCTTAATAGCCTTAAATCGTAAGCCTTTTCCTGCAATTAAGTATTTCCTAGGATCAATTTCTGTTAAAATATTTAGCAATACATCTACGCCATCTTTATATTTCCAATCTAAAAAGTCTTGTATATTTTTATCAATGTAGTCACCTAAATCATAATCTTCCTCTCCTACTGCAGCGCCTACATTTGAATTTATTTGTCCCAAATTACCTTCTGATAATATT
>Ga0209537_1000181_pt1 | contig 72729 bp, 80 predicted proteins | sample BioPla4DNA1_FD_187698 | JGI IMG/M metagenome (GOLD analysis project Ga0209537, IMG submission 187698) | Biogas fermentation microbial communities from Germany - Plant 4 DNA1 (SPAdes) (version 2) | ecosystem: Engineered > Bioreactor > Anaerobic > Digestate | place: Bielefeld, North... | reverse complement strand
GTATCTGCCCGGTGGCCGCATTAACATGAACTTCATACACTCCTGTTTGGGTACGTATGTCAATTTCGTATACCAGAAAACCATTTTCATCATCAAGTTCAACCTTTATTACCTGCCCGGGAACCTGCTGCAGGGCAATTTGAATGGCTGTCTCGCTGTTGATCCTGTATCTCCCCCAGTAGCCGTCCCAAAGGCTGTAATATCCGTTATAAAACATGGGTGGTATACCTTTCATAAATTTATTCACATAATCATAATATTACGGTTTGTCTGATGTGTTACTTCAATGGAAATGATTTACATTATCAGTGCTGCACTTACCCGTGCCAGGTTTTTGGTTAATTGAACCCATGTGTTCTCCAGGCCGGCATTTTGCAAACTCAAGTATTACATTAAGAAAAAAGACCATGCATTTATACCATCTGCAAGGTCTGTCAATACTTCCACAAATATATTGTTGGTTGTTCGCCTGGGATCCTTCGGCTGAACTTTTACATATCCATATATAAGACTTTAAATTTTTCCTGCTGTAAGCCTGAAAAAAAACAACACTTTATCTCTCATGCCATCAGATGTTCATGTTATGTAACAGACAACTCGGGGAACTTGAAATCGCCTAAATTGCAGCGTAATCCCCTGACAAACAACGGGTCTGTTTCATATTCTTTCATTTCGTAATTCACGTCAGGCCAATATGGCATAAAACCAAATTGAACCCTTTTAACATTGGTAAACGGCAAATATCTGACCAAATCTGAGAAACTTATATCTCTCAACGAGAAAACCCCTATGAGTTTAAGAGTCTCCCCGTTCTGCTCTGCAATAACCATGGTGTCAATTTCCGGGAGTTCGTAAATACTATTCCTGAGGTATCCCCAATATATATGAAAAATATTAATGCAGCCAGTATTCAGGCAATCAAGTTTTTGAGAAAAATTCACACGATTGTAAACATATTTCCACACCTTAGGGTCATCGTAACTAAGTTTATTCGGCTTAACATCATTGCTTATCACGCACTCGCAAATCGGCAGTTTTTCGTATACACGTTCAAAACCGAATATCGGATAAAAATCCACCACGCTGTCATTTGCTGACAAATACATAGGAACATTATCATACTTGTTAATAATATGCTCCATTAACATTCGTGACAGCCCTCTGCCCCTGTATTCCTTTTTTGTTGCAACAGCTCCGACCGACAGGGCAGTATACTGCTTTTGGTTAAACAGTATCTGTGCCTTATAAACACAGATATTCGAGACTATCTCACCCTTATCTGTAATAGAATAGCTCTCATAATTTTCATCCCAGAGATTCAAATCGTACCAGAACTGAAAATCAAAGAAAACATCCTTTAAAAGGTTATTAAGCATGCTTTGGTATTCCTTGTCGTTTCGGTTACAAAATGATATTTGCATGATTACTACCTTATATCTGCAATCAAAGAAAAAATGAGCCGCCCGCTTACCACCTGTTCAGGAGCAAAACTCATTCAGCCTTTACCCTGATCTTATCACATTATAATATTATTTACAGCATAATGAATAAGTATATCTATCTTCTACAACCTGTCTTCCTGTCTATTGGATACCCCACCTGCCACTGGTGCCATGTGATGGAAAGGGAAAGTTTTGAGGATAAAGAGGTGGCAGAGCTTCTCAATGAGTATTTTGTACCCGTTAAAGTGGACCGGGAGGAGCGCCCGGACATCGATCATGTGTATATGACCGTGTGCCAGGCAATGACCGGTCAGGGCGGCTGGCCTCTTACAATTATAATGACACCTGACAAAAGACCATTTTTTGCAGGCACCTATTTTCCGAAAACCGATCGTTACGGCAGACCTGGTCTTATCAGTATACTGAACAGCGCACAGAGAGCATGGAAAGAGAAAAGAAATGACCTCGTGCTTGCCGGGAAACAGATAACGGACGCTGTTTATTCTGAAGACAATACCGAACACAGCGCATTAAGCGAAACAATAATTGAAAAGGCATACAGCCAGCTTGAAAGCTTTTTTGACCCGGAATACGGGGGCTTTGGAAATGCACCTAAATTCCCTTCCCCGCATAATTTACTGTTCCTGCTCAGGTACTGGTATGCAGCAAAAAACAAAAAGGCCCTGGATATGGTTGAAAAAACCCTCGATTCAATGTACAGGGGCGGAATTTATGACCATGTAGGCTTCGGATTCTGCCGCTATTCCACCGACAGACAATGGCTGGTGCCTCATTTTGAGAAAATGCTGTACGATAATGCCCTGCTTTCAATGGCATATGCGGAAGCGTACCAGGCAACCAGAAAGGACAAATACAAAAAGATTGCAACACAGATTTACAAGTATATCGAAAGGGATATGACCTTGCCCGGCGGAGCTTTCTGTTCGGCGGAAGATGCGGACTCTGAAGGCGAGGAAGGGCTTTTTTACCTGTGGACCCCTGACGAAATAATATCTGTCCTTGGCGAAGATGACGGGAAACGATTCTGCAGCATGTTTGATATTACCCCGGAAGGGAACTTTGAAGGCCGGAGCATTCCAAACCTGATTCATGCTGAAGAAACAGACTGGGATTTCATTGAAAGCTGCAGAGTTAAACTTTTTGAAGCCAGGGAAAAAAGGGTACGCCCGTTCAGGGATGACAAGGTTTTAACTTCGTGGAATGCGCTTATGGCAGCTTCTTTCGCGATCGGAGGCCGCATATTTAAAGACAAATCTCTTATTGACGCAGCAGAAAATGCAGTCTCATTTATCAGGACAAAGCTGACGCGTGAAGACCGAAGGCTTCTTGCCCGTTATCGGGACGGTGAGGCAGGAATTCCTGCGTTTCTTGATGACTATGCTTACCTTCAGTGGGCATACATTGAACTGTACCAGTCAACCTTTGACCCCGGATATTTAGTGGATGCTGTTTCAATTAATGTTGAAATAAACAGGCTTTTCCTGGACAACGAAAAAGGAGGGTTTTTCTTTTACGGAAACGATGCAGAGGAGCTCATTGCGAGACCAAAGGATGCCTATGACGGGGCAATGCCTTCCGGAAACTCGGTAATGGCGATGAACCTGCTCCGATTGTCCCGGATAACAGGGGATTTGAGCTTTACAAACAGCTATGAAAACCTGCTGCGCACCTTCAGCGGCCAAATATCCAATACTCCCCTCGGATATATATACATGCTGGCTTCTTTCCTCACCTACAGCCAGCCGTCCCGGGAAATAATCCTTTTTTCGGATGAGCCTGAAAATGCATTGCCTTTTGTTAACGTGATACGGGAGCATTACAACCCATTTACCACAACGGTTTTATATGAAAAAAATTGCAGCAGGCTCCAGGAATTAATTCCCCACATTAAAGACTATGCTGTTCCGGATGGGAAAACACATGCATATGTGTGCGAAAACTTTACCTGTAACAAGCCTGTTTCTGATTTGAACGAATTTATCAGGATGATGTCATAACCCCGGCATGATACTTATGTCATTAAGGCGGGCATAAACGTAAGTTATTGCCCGTTCGTATTTTTCTCACTTTCAATTATTCTTTATAACATAATCCAGGCATTATAAGGATTTCACGGTATAGCCGAACTACGCGGACAAGACGGAGCAGTCTTTAAAAACTACGGTTTCAGGGCATAGTATATATTGCAGGAATGACCTTTACACTGCAAAAGAAGTGAATATGTGAATAAATAAACAAATGTTTCAGTATCAATAACCGTGGTAAGTAAGTATTAAAATGCATGATATTGATTTTACCATAATAACATACTCTGTGAGGTGATAATAATGATCGAAAGGAACAGAAAAAATATTGATCCTGACAAGTTAAAGGAATGGAGAACACTGGCGATAGCTGAAATACATGAAGAACTGCCTGAAACAAAGGTTTCCGTTCCATCTGAAATCAGTGTTGAAGCTGCCAAGGAGTTTGCGGATGAGAATCATAAATAAGTGCATCGGATAGATGCACTTATTGCCGGTGAACCGATAACTGCCTTTAGTTCGGCGGAAGTGAAGTTTAAACCGGTCAGTTTTTACACAAAGGTATAATTCATGCCGCTGTTGTTATCCCAGTGATCCGCGCTGTCCTTGAATGCAAGGTTTACATTGGCACCGGGCATTGTAGGTATTTCAGCCTGGAATGAGTTCCCGATTCTGTTCATGCGTATTGTCTGAACATTTTCCCAGTTGTTGTTGCTTCCGTATCCGAATACGGTGTATACGTCATCGGCTCCGCTTTGTGCAAGCAAACCGTCGTATCTTACCGATGCGGTATGGTCCGAAATTCTTGTAAATACAACCCCGTTATTCCTGTACGGCTGGCTGTCAAACTCACTGAGGTTTTCAGAGAACTCCTCCCTGAACTCCTTCAGCTTGTTCGCTGCTTTTTTGCCTAAGATTTGCTCAGATGAGCGTTTATTTTTATCCTTTTTTGCATCAGTTTCAAAAACATTATCAAATAAACCCACGCTTAAACCACCCTCCTGTTTTTCTTTTTTTGCTACATAATTAGTATGCAACAGAAAGGTTTATTTATAATTAGGATATATATGATTGTCAGCCATATTATTTCATGCTGGAAATTTTTGTCATTATATATCAAAAATAAAACCTGCCTTAAGAGGCAGGTTCTTACGGCATCCTGATAAACGCATCCAGCAGTTTTACAGCATTTACCGCATCGTTTTTATCCACCATTTCGCATGGGCGGTGCAGGTATCTGCACGGTATTGAAACAGCACCTGCCGGGATTCCTCCTGCGGCTGTATGAATGGTACCTGCGTCATTTCCGCCTACGCTCATGACTTCCAGCTGATAAGGAATATTGTTTTTCCTTGCACATTCAATCAAAGCATTCTTAACCATTGGATGGGATATGGTCCTGTTATCTTTTATCATAACTGCAGGGCCTTTACCCAGTTCAATGGCCAGGGGCTTGCATTCAGGAGTGTCGCCTGTGCCCGTAACATCCACAGCAACCGCAATATCGGGTTTAATGCCGAAAGCGGCAGGGCCTGCCCCGCGAAGGCCCACTTCTTCCTGCACTGTGAACACAAATATAACCTCGTTCGGACAGTCGCCCATCTTTTCAATAAGCTCTATCAGGATTGCGCAGCCTATACGGTCATCCAGTGCCTTTGAGATAAACCTGCTGTTCTGCTCAACAGTCTCACCGCAAAAAACAGCAATGTCGCCCGGCATAACGCATTCCATAGCGATTTCCCTGTTTTTCGTCCCTATATCAATATACATCCTGTCCAGTTTCAGATCTTTAAAGTCTGTTATGCTTTCTTCATAGCAAACAGCCCCCGTTATTCCGTTCTGGAACTGAACCCTTTGACCAATGGCCACATACGGGTTTATCCCGCCGATATTGGATACGCGGATAAAGCCATTGTCATCAATATACGAAGCTACCAGCCCTATTTCATCCATATGGGCGGCAAGCATGATTCTTTTCCCATTTTCCTGCCCCTTTTTTACAGCTATAAGGTTTCCAAGGGCGTCGGTATACACCTGGTCAACTTTTGACGATATTTTCCGTTCAATCAGATTCCGGATTTCCTCTTCACGGCCTGAAGGGCCATAAGCGCCTGCCAGTTCCTTCAGTAACGCTATCATATGATTCTACCTCCTATTGCCTCAGGTAAGGTATGCAAAGCCTTGCTCACCAGTTTAAGCATATTTTTCAGATCGTTCAAATCCAGGACCGATACGGGCGAATGAATGTATCGGCACGGAACTGATACAACCATTGTTCTGACGCCTGTGCCCGCGGTTTGTATTTTGCCTGCATCATTTCCGCCTGTGGCTGTCCGCTTTACCTGGTATGGAATACCTTCAATTTCTGCGGTTTTTAAAAAGTGGTAAAAAAGCTCCCTGTCAGCCAGCGATGTTCTGTCCGCAAAACTTAACGCAGGGCCTTCACCCATTACCGTTGACATTTCATGCTCTTTTACCTTCGGTACATCTGCGCATGTTGTTCCCTCAAGCACGATACCGATATCGGGTTTTATCCTGTTCGCAGCTACAAGGGCTCCGCGCAGCCCCACTTCCTCCTGAACGGTAAAGCATGCGTATAATTCAAAGGGCCATACCTCTTTCAGCAGTTCCATAAGAACGGCACAGCCCGCCCTGTCATCCAGCGCCTTGGCCTTTATCCTGCTTTCGCCGAAAAACACCGGCTCGGAGGCAAAAGCTGCATAGTCGCCCGTTTTAACGTATTCCTCGGCGTTTTCCCTGTCTTTTGCAGCTATGTCTATATACAGGTTCTTAAGTTTGATAACGCTTTCTCTTTCACTTTTATCCTGCAGATGTATGGACTTGTATCCGATAACGCCAGGGATCCTGTCCCTGCCTACGCGTACATGCTGGCCTGCCAGAATACGGCTGTCCAGCCCACCGACAGGTGAGAATTTCAGTTTTCCGTCTTCGGTTATATAATTTACCATAAGCCCTACTTCATCCATATGAGCGGAAAGCATTACTTTCAGGCCGCTGCTTCCGTCGGTTTTACCCTTTACAATAAGGTTACCGATATTGTCGGTATAGTGTTTGAGGAACTTATCTTCAAGGTTCTGTATGATATAATTCCGGACTTCATGCTCGTTTCCCGAAATACCATCAATCCTTGTAAGCTCGGCAAGTTTACGTACCATGTCAAAAAACTCCTTCCAAAAGCTCTGACCCGTATTAAAGAAAGGCCTGGTACACACCGGTTATTGAGGTCTATGCCTGAAAAATATCCTCTGGTGTTTTTATTATATCCCCGGATACATACCTTGCAACAAGCGTGGCTGCAGCTTCAATATCCTTAAGGGATACAAGCTCTGCCGTTGTATGCATATATCTCAGCGGTATGCATACTTCCACGATGGGAATGCCAAAACGGGATACCTGGATAGCCCAGGCCTCGGTTCCGGGATCCCCGGGTTCAATACAGCGCTGTGTCGGAATTCTTTCCCTTTTCCCGGTTTCAAACAGCGCATTCGTATATTCACTGTGAAAAGCCGGGCCCACTGCTACAGGCACGCCCCTGTTAAGAGGAAAACACTGGGATTTGTCCACATCGGGCATATCACCGTGGCAGACATCAATAACAACAGCCAGGTCGGGCTCTATCGAGTACGATGAGGTCACTGCCCCGAAAAGCTCGGTCTCTTCCTGCACCGTTGCCACTACATATATATCGTTCGGATGCTTCACATTCTGAAGCTGTTCAAGTATTAAAACCAGTGCAGCGACGCCGGCGCGGTTGTCAAGGCTCTTTCCGGCAACGCAGCCGTTTTTCATTTCAACCACCGGAGCTGCAATCGACACAGGATCTCCTATTTCCACCTTTTCCTTCAGCGTATCATCAGAAAAACCTGTATCAATGAATAACTCGGTTATTTTCACATTCCTGCCTGTTTCGTTCTCTTTTAAAAGATGCGGCGGCTTTGCGCCTATAACGCCATAAACCTCTTCCCTGCCATGAACAACAACCTCGCGTGCAAGCAGGGCTTTTGTGTCGATACCGCCAAGGTGGGAGATTCTCAGGAAACCTCCCTTTTCATAACCCGTGACAATCATACCTATCTGGTCATAATGGGCTGTAATAACGACCTTTTTCGGTTCGGGGGAAGTCCCCTTTTTATACCCAATCACGTTATAGAACGGATCAATATAAACTTCGTCGCATAAAGGGTTGAAAAAGGATTTTATTTTTTCTGCTGATAAGTTCTCATACCCAGTAGGTGCATTTATCTCACAAAGCTGTTTTACCAATGTACCTGTATCCATACTGTACACTCCTTTAAAAACACTCGGAATAAACCATGTTAGCCGGGGTGAAAGGATCCAACCCCGGCTTTTTCAGCTTTCCCGTATTCCGGTTATTCCAATACTTCAGCACAGCGGCTGCAAAGGGTGGGATGAGTATGGCTTTCCCCGACGGTTGTACTGTATACCCAGCAGCGCTCGCATTTTTCTCCTTCAGCCTTGGCAACCTCAATTTTAATCATATCAGCAGACGGGCTCTTGTCAACAACAACATTCGAAACAATGAAAATCATCGGCAGTATATCCCTGTTTTCATAAAGGAAATCGTAATCACCACCCGATGCCGTAAGCCGGATTTCAGCTTCAAGGGACGCACCAATGGTTTTTTCGTTCCTGGCATTTTCCAGCGCCTTTAATACATCATCCCTTATTTCGGTTAACCTATCCCATTTTGCTTCAAGCTGGGGATTATTGTATTCATCATTCACCACAGGCCAGCTGTTCAGCTGGATGCTTTCGGGATCGTCCGTGCTCCTGTGCGGAATGTATTTCCAGATCTCCTCGCTTGTAAACGCTAAAACAGGTGCAAGCAGCCTGACCAGAGAATCAAGTATAATATACATTGCAGTCTGGGCTGATCTGCGCTTTATGTCATCGGGCTTTGAAACGTAAAGCCTGTCTTTCAGCACGTCAAGGTAGAAGTTACTCATATCCGTCACGCAGAAGTTGTGTACATTATAGGTAAAGCTGTGGAACTCGTAGCGTGAAAAGGCATCTTCAACCTTCTTAATCAGGTTGTTCAGGCGAAGTAATGCCCACCTGTCTATCTCTTCCATTTCATTGTAAGGCACCATCATGGTTTCAGGATCAAAATCCGAGATATTGCCCAGGATAAACCTTGCGGTGTTCCGGATTTTCCTGTAGCTTTCGGTAAGCTGCTTAATGATGTCAAATGAAATACGTATATCGGTTTTATAATCGGAAGATGCAACCCAAAGCCTCAGAATGTCGGCTCCGTACTGGTTGATCACATCCATCGGGTCAATTCCGTTTCCAAGGGATTTTGACATTTTCCTGCCCTGGCCGTCAACAACATATCCGTGGGTTATAACCTGCCTGTACGGTGCTTTTCCCTTTGTCGCAACCGCGGTTAACAGCGAGGACTGGAACCATCCGCGGTACTGGTCGCTGCCTTCAAGGTATACGTCGGCAGGCCATGAAAGCTGCGGGTTGGTTTCCAGCACGGCAGCATGGGTTGAACCCGAATCAAACCACACGTCCATTATATCGGTCTCCTTGCGGAATGCGCCGTTTCCGCACGAACATTTTATATGGGCAGGCAATATTTCGGAAGCCTCTTTTTCAAACCATGCATTCGAACCTTCTTTTTCGAACAGGGTTTTTACTGCTTCTATTGTTTCCCTGTTAATAAGCTCCTTACCGCATTCGGTACAGTAGAAAATCGGAATGGGCACACCCCACATTCTCTGACGCGAAATACACCAGTCATTCCGTTCCGACACCATTTTTGATATGCGTTCCTCACCCCATTCGGGAATCCATTTCACGTCCTTGATTGCTTCCAATGCTTCTTTTTTGAAGTTTTCCACCGAAATAAACCATTGCTCGGTCGCACGGAAAAGCACAGGATCCTTGCATCTCCAGCAGTGGGGGTACTGATGCTCAATAACCTGTTCCGCAAGCAAAGCGCCTGTTTCCCTGAGATGCTTTGCAATTGCCTTGTTTGCCTGGTCGTACTTCAGGCCTGCAAACTGCCCGGCCTCTTCGGTCAGAAAACCTTTTCCGTCAACGGGCACTACCACTTCAAGGCTGTCATATTTCCTGCAGACCTCGAAGTCTTCAACACCATGACCAGGGGCTGTATGAACGCATCCGGTACCTGCGTCAAGAGTAACGTGGTCGCCTGTGATAACGAGTGAATCCCTGTTCAAAAACGGGTGACGGCATACCATGTATTCCATGTCTGCGCCGTGAAGCTCGCCAATTACCTGGTAATCCTTGATTCCGGCAGCCTTCATTGTGTCTTCTGCAAGTTCCTTCGCAACTATATAGTTTTCGTTTCCTGCTTTTACAATGGCATAAACAAATTCCGGGTTCACAGAAATGGCCACGTTGCCGGGAAGGGTCCATGTGGTGGTGGTCCAGATTACGACATAGGTATTGTCAAGGCTGTCAACAATACCACCAAGTTTGCCCATGTCATCCTTTAAAGCAAACTTGACATAGATGGACTGAGTTCTGTCTTCCATATATTCAATCTCGGCTTCGGCAAGGGCCGTTTCGCAGCAAGGACACCAGTAAACCGGACGAAGTCCTTTATAAATGCATCCCCGTTCAGCCATTTTACCGAACACTTCTATCTGCTTCGCTTCAAACTGTGGAAGCAGCGTAATATACGGATTATCCCAGTCCCCGATTACACCTAACCTTTTGAATGATTCCCTCTGGATATCCAGGTATTTTCTGGCTATGCTTTCACATGCCTTTCTGAATTTAACCGGCCCGGTTTCATGGCGGTTTATCCCCAGCTCACTGATAGCCCGGTTTTCCGTTGGCAGGCCATGGGTATCCCAACCCGGTACATACGGCGTATAATAGCCTTTCATATCATAGTAACGCAGTATTATATCCTTCAATACCTTATTCAGCGCCGTTCCAAGGTGGATATCCCCGTTCGCGTAGGGAGGGCCGTCGTGAAGAATAAACTTCTCGTGCCCTTCATTCCTTTTAAGGCGTTTGCTGTAGATATCATTTTCATACCAGCTTTTCATAATGTCGGGTTCTTTCTGAGGAAGATTACCCCGCATTGGAAAATCGGTTTTCGGAAGGTTTAATGTTTTTCCGTAATCCACGTTCATTCCTCCATCTGTTTATAGTTTTTATTAATAACACTCAAAGGCAGAATCATTGCTTTCATATAACCGCATCCCGGTTTCAGGGTATTGCCGCTGAGCCTTGCTTCATACCCGAAATCAGGAAGCCGCCGCATATATAAAAAGCCTTTCATCCCAATGGGACGAAAGGCATTAACACCTACGCGGTACCACCCAAATTACAGGCAAACTGCCTGTCACTTGTGCGGGGGATAACGGCCCCTGCCGTCTTACCTACTCCTTTGCAGTTTCAGCTCGAAGCTACCGGAGGATTTTCAGCGGGAATTACCTGCAAAGCTTCCACCTGACCTTTGCTCTCTGTAAGGGACTTCCGGCCTACTCGTTCCGGTCACTGCTTTTTTCTTATATTTGAACCATATTATACATGACAGTTCAAACCAATGTCAAGCCTATGCATCTTTAATCTCCAGCAGCTTCTTCTTAAGCTCGCTTTCCATGCTCTTGAGCTCAGCTTCGGCCTGCATCCGTTTTTCTCTGCCTTCCTGCTGAATCCGTATTGTTTCTTCAATGGTCTCAATCAGGTCACTGTTCACTTTCTTCAATGTCTCAATATCAACAATTCCTCTTTCGGATTCTTTTGCCACTTCAATAGAGCTTGTCTTCAGCAGCTCTGAATTCTTCGTCAGCAATTCGTTGGTTGTACGGTTGACCTCGTTCTGAAGCTTCAGGGCCTTTTCCTGGCGGAACAGGGTTATTGCTATGATAAGCTGGTTCTTCCAGAGCGGGATTGTATTCAGGATGGAGCTCTGGATTTTTTCAACCAGCACCTGGTCGTTGCTCTGGATAAGGCGAATCTGCGGTGCAGCCTGGATTGCAATCATCCTGCTCAGCTTCAGGTCGTGAAGCTTCTTCTCAAAACGATTGGCAAGGTTAATCATGTCATTAGCCTTCTGGGCATCCACCGGGTCATTGCTTTCCTCGGCTTTTTTCTTAAGTTCGGGTATTATCTTCTCATGTAATTCCTGGAGTTTCAAAGAACCGGCAAGAATAAACACATCCAGTTCATGCATGTACTCTATATTCTTTTCATACAATCCGTCCAGGAGGGTAATATCTTTAAGAAGCTGCATCCTTGCCTTCTCAAGCTCGTTGATTATCCTGTCAATGTGGACGCTCAGTTTCTCATACTGCCCGACGAATTTTTTGGCCTTGGATTTAACGCCGCCGAACATTTTGCTGAAAACCCCTTCATTCTGACCAAGGCTGTCCACATCAAGCTCATTGACTTTAACCATCAGTTCGGTTAAAATATCGCCAACGCGTCCGCTGTCCTTGGCACGGATCTGCGAAAGCACGGTATCTGAAAAACTTGAAATATTGCTCTGTGCCTGAACCCCGTACTGTATTATTGCCTGGGAGTCTGTAATATCAATAGCATTCTTTATTTCGGTAACTTTCTGCTGCTGTTCGGGGGTTAGTGATTCCCAAACCTTCATTTCGTCATAATCCTGTGTCCGTACCTGGGTCTTGGTATTGGTCAACGAATTGGTTGCTTCCATATCCACTCCTCCTTGAGAACAATAAAATCATTATAGTAAATTAAATACCCTCTCTTTTTATAGTATTTTGCAATACTTTAACCTCGGCTTCAAGATCCATCACATCGTTCTCGGTAAGCTTCTTAAGATGGCTTCTGAAAGAGTCCTTAATTAAAACCAGCGTGTTTTCGACATTCTTCAATGTCTTCTTTGCTTCGTCGGACAGGTATGTGGACCTGCTCAGCTCGTAATACTTAGCAACAATCCTTTCGGTGGTATCAAGGTAATATATTAAAAATCGGCGCGATGCTTTTATATCTTTAGGGTCCTTTACAAAATTGTCAAAAATGTCATTGGCCACGGTACAGATCTCAAGTATTTCAATACGGACATTATGATTCATTATTTTAAGGGCAATTTCCTCTATCCTGTTTACCTGTTCTTTTCCTTCACGGACAATCCGTTTCAGTTCCCCTCTTGTGATACCGTCGCAAACCAGTTCATCGTCACCGGGTGCCGGGACGGGTTTTTTCTTCTGCTTCGGGGCAGGGTGGGGCCGTGTCTTTTTCGGTTCCTTTTTATTTGAGGGTGAAAACATAAGCATACCGGCAAAAAAAGACAAAACGCCGGCACCGAGAGCCACAGGAAGAGAACTGTGGAACCCTTCATAAAAAAGAGCTATAAACGTAAGTCCAATGATTGAGGATAATATAATTCTTAATGTTTTCATCCTTCATCTCCACATCTTTTCATTCTGACTGATTCCAATCCTGCACATAAGGCTGAATATCGCAAAAGCCATGCATTATATAATACGTTAAATAAATAAATAAGTATGCCGCAATGATACATTATTTAACCATAATATTTAATTTTGTGGGTTTATTTTCCTATACCAGTATAGTATTCGGGATTCTGCTTGTAAATATCATTATTAATTATACCATACAGAATTTTTCTTTGCATTATTAAAGGAAACGCATCCTGAGTCAGCTGATATTTACCGGATATGACCTGGCCGAACCCGTTACCGGAGAAATATCCCCGAAATCGAAAACCATCACTGCACCAGGCGGAATAACCTGCTCCCTTTCAAAACAGAACCGGGCAATATATAACTGGTGCCAAATTTCGTCAACCGACTTGTATTTCAGGCGGGGAAGCAGGTTTTGCAGCATTTCCCTGTATTCGCCGATCAGTTTCCGCCTTTCCTTCCTGCTTACGCAGTCTTCGTGTTTTTGCAGAAAGGGAGGTACGGACGGGTTTTTCATTGAACTGAGATAATCAAACCTCAGGCTTTCGGTTATGTCATTGATGATAAAAGGGTACCCGGTTTTTATATAGTCATGGAGAATCCTGTAAAGCTCAACGGCACCTATCGGCCTGTCCAGGTAACCTTTCTGCCTCATGTGCAAAGACAGTTTTTCGTAAAAACCGAACGGGTCATTAAGTGAATTGTATATTACTTTCATTGTCAGCATGAACCTGCCCGAATTATAAAAAAGTTCCATGCAAGCCTCGATGTCCTTCAGTTTAAGAAGTTCCCGGGGCGAAAGAAAGCCATTGCCTATAACCTCGTAGGGAGGATAATCCCTGTAAACATACCGGTACTGTTCTGCGTCCCTCTTTATTGCAGACCCTCTCAATACTTTAAGGAAGCCTAACTGAAAATGATGGGCGAACAGTGAGTACACCCGGTTGAAGGAATGCCTGAAGTCATTGTACGTTTCGTAGGGAAGCCCGGCTATCAAATCAACGTGAACATGAATATTTCCAAAGGATAACAGCCTTGAAAGGCCTTCCAACGCTTTTTCTGCGTTGCCGGTTCTCTGCACGGCCGAAAGCGTTTTCCCGTGTATGGACTGAATGCCCGCCTCAACCTGGATCAAACCCTCGGGCATGCCCTCAAGGCATTTTATCATATTATTGGTTAAGAGGCCGGGATCAATTTCAAAATGAAAAACCAGACCCCTGTTGTGAAACTTTTTAACATGCTCCCATATCGCCAGTGCTCTTTCCTCATTGCAGTTGAACGTCCTGTCAACAAACTTGATTATGCCTGAACCGCTTTCTGCAAGAATATCAATTGCTTCATAAACCTTCTCAATACTGAAGTAACGCACGCCTCTCGTCACCGACGATATACAGTAGGAGCACCTGAAAGGGCAGCCTCTTGACGCTTCGATATACGCTATCCTATTTTCCAGGGATCCTTTCTTAATCAGCCTGTATGGCGAAGGAAGGCCATCCATGTCCTGGATTTCAGACCATGTATTATACCATTGAATTGTCTTCTTATCGGGCTTTTCGTTGCTTCTCAGTATGTTCAGCAGGTGCGGCAGTTTTTCCTCTCCCTCTCCAGCTATAATATAATCCACATTTTTGTTGTTCGCGAGCATGCCGCCGTTCTCGAAGCTGACTTCGGGACCGCCCGCAATTATTATAATATTTGGAAGGGCTTTTTTAAGATCATCACAGAGTTTTGAAACAATCTCTATATTCCAGATATAGCACGAAAATGCCACAACATCGGGATTTTCAGCCACTATACCCGAGTATATGCGGTTCAACGGTTCATTCACAGTGAACTCAACTGTTTTTACATTGCCTGCTCCACAGCACGCAGCCTCAAGGTACAAAACTGCAAGATTTGTATGAACGAACTGTGAATTTATCGCCACAAGCAATGTTTTCATCCGGATTCTCCTTTATATCAAAAGCTGATGACAGGTGACGCGGTTTCTGACTTATCGTGTAGAATATATCACAGTTTATCGCAAAAAAGCAAGCTCCGCATTCTTTGCCGTGCTGATTAATATTTTATACTCTGCTGAATGTTTCCCTGAATTGCACGATATTTACGAGGGCATGACAGTAATAGTAATAGGAGATATTGCGCAATGCGAGGAAACTTTCAGCGAAGTGCAGCATAGAGATGGGCAAAAAGAAGCGAGGACAAGCAAGCCAACGGAGCAAAAATGCTACATACTTTTTTTATTCTAAAGAATATTTGCGAGTTTCGGCTTGCCCGAGCTGAACCGCACAGCTCTTGCAAACGAAGCGACTGTTTCCGAGCATTCGCACGATAGCTTTCTTTACCACAAAATATCAGGTGTTTGAAGATATCATTGGCATAAACAGGTGGAAATTTATGCTTCTGCAGGAACCTTTCCTTTCAACCTGTAAACAAAGGCAAGAATTTCAGCAACAGCCTGGTACAACTCCGGCGGCACCTGCTGTCCAATATCAACGCTTTTGTACAGGGCCTGTGCAACTTCCCTGTTTTCCACCAGTTCCACACCGTTTTCCTTCGCAACCTCTTTTATGCGCTGTGCAAGGTAATCCTGCCCTTTTGCGACAACAACAGGCGCCGGTGCCTTGTCTGAATCATAAACAATTGCAACTGCGTAATGGGTAGGGTTTGTAATGACCACGTCAGCTTTCGGCACTTCGCTCAGCATTCTGCGCGTAGAAATCTCGCGCTGTTTGCTGCGGATTCTCTGCTTTGTTTCGGGATTTCCTTCTGTCTCCTTGTATTCTTCCTTCACTTCCTGCTTGGTCATCCTCAAATCCATCTCATACTGCCACCATTGGTACAGGAAATCCAGAACCGCTATCGCGACCATACACATGCAGATTTTTATCGCAACATTTATTGCCGTGGATGCTATGTATCCTACAATGGACAGCACATCCAGATTCATAAGTTTTGCAATGTTGACTGCTTCGGCCTCTATGCTTTTCCAGCCCACAACACCTATTACAACTATTTTCAGGATGGATTTGATAAGTTCTGTCAAACCCCTGAGTGAAAAGATTCTCTTTATCCCGTTTATCGGGTTGAGCCTGTTGAGCTTGGGTTTAAGCGGTTCAACTGTAAACAGCGAACCAACCTGGGCATAGGTTGCCCCAACACCGATAAACAGCGCAATCGCAAACAACGGCCCAGTAATTTTCAGCAACTGGATTAAAACCAGCCCCAAAAGGCCATTAATCTCATTCATTGAATCGGCGTTAAAGCCTGTAGCAAGGGAAGTTGTGCATAGCCTGAAAAGGGCTGCTATCTCGCTGTAGATATAACCCCCCAGGGCTTTTAATGCAAGAAATACAAACAGGAGTATAAGCGCAGAGGAAATCTCCCTGCTGTGAAGTACCTGCCCTTTCTCTCTTGCATCCTGCCTTCTTTTCGGGGTAGCCTTTTCGGTTTTCTGTCCGTCTGCAAAAAACTGCAGGTTTACCCGGACAGTACTTCTCCTTACTTGAAATTGTATTGCTTGTTTTCTGTAATCAGGTGAACCTGCAATAATTTCATTCACCCCTTATTATTCTCAGAAAGTCTATAAATTCCCTGTTCATGCCGTCCATCAGCACATGAATTATGCCTCTGAAAGCTGTTATTGTTATCGCCATGACAATAAAACCGACCAGGATTTTCAAAGGCAGACCGACGATGAATACATGAACCTGCGGAACAGCCCTGGCGATAATCCCGAGCGCAACATCGGTTATAAGGATGGCGCAGGTTATCGGTGCTGCGATTTTAAAACTTATCACAAAAATGGATGTAATCATATTCACGATAAAATCCACCAGGGACTGTTCAATAACTATTCTGCTCCCTATCGGGAACAGCGTAAAACTGTCGCACAGCGTGTAAATAAGAAGGTGGTGCCCGTCCATGATCAGCAGCATCAGTGACGCAACAATGAAATAGAAGTTTGCTGTAATAGGTATCTGGATATTGGTCAGCGGGTCAAAAACATTTACCATGCCAAAGCCTATATGCATGTCAATCATTTGCCCGGCAAGGTATATGGAAGTTGTAATAAGGTAAGATATGAATCCCAGGGTAAGACCTATGACAAATTCCTTGGCAGCCAGAAGAATAAACGACAGCAGGGTAGTATATTCCCGCAGATCGGGCACCGGTATCGTTAAGGAAAGAATAACGGCAAGCAAAAAAGAAAAACCTACCTTGTAATATACGGGTATGTTTCTCCTTCCAAAAATGGGCGATACTACGAATAAACCAGTAACGCGAACAAATACCAGTAAAAAGATATCCCAGAAATCAAGAAATATATCAAAATCCATACCGGTCTCCCTGTACAGCCGCAACTTTTTTCAATCTTAATTTGCTATCGGTCTAATAGCTGATAAACCTTAGAATATTATCGTAAAGGTTCAAAGTGAATTCCTTCAATGTTGTCATTATCCATGCTCCAAAAATATACAGCGAAAGAAAAACCGCAAGAATCTTCGGCACGAACGAAAGGGTCTGTTCCTGGATCTGTGTTGTGGCCTGGAATATACTTATTGCCAGCCCCACTATCAGCGCTACACCTAAAAGCGGTGCCGACAGTTTGATAATAACCAGAACCGCATTTCTTGCAATATCCAGCACCTGCTGTTCCATGATTACTCTCCCTCCCCTTGGCTAATTCTCAAAGCAGCAGAACGGATTTACCCAAAGGATTGTATAATGGTTCCTACTACAAGATTCCAGCCATCGACGAGCAAAAACAGTAGTATTTTGAAAGGCAGTGATATCATCACCGGGGGAAGCATCATCATTCCCATTGACATTAATGTACTGGCAACTACCATGTCTATTATCAGGAAAGGTATGTACAACATGAAACCTACCTTGAATGCTATCGTCAGTTCGCTGATCATGAATGCGGGAATTACTACTTTCATCGGCAGATCATTAATATCATCAGGCTGCTCCACTCCCGCAATATTGGCGAACAAGGCCAGATCCTTCTCCCGGACCTTTGCCTTGTTCAGCATGAAATCCTTCATAATGTCCGACGCATTGTCAATGGCCTCTTCCAGCGTGATTTCATTCTCTGAAAACGGTTTTAATGCCTGTTCGTTAAGGTCGGTCAATACCGGTGACATGATAAAAAATGTCAGAAACAAAGCCAAACCGATAAGTACCTGGTTTGGCGGCATTTGCTGTGTTCCCATGGCATTTCTTAAAAATGAAAGTATGACAATAATCCTTGTAAAGGAAGTCATCATAATAATGATTGACGGGAGTATCGAAAGGACTGTCAGATAAAGCAGCAGCTTTATACTGTTTGTTACATCTTCCGGATCATCTGAAGTATTTATCGTAATACCTTCATCCGATATGGTTATGCCTGTCTGTGCATATGCAATAATACCTGAAGCTACTGTCAGAAGCAGAATTACAAGTATCGAGGCTATCAGTTTTGATTTTTTTCCAACCATATTTAAACTTCCTTATCGTAGCTTTTATCCTGCATTTTTTTCAGCCTGTCAATGTTTTCCCTGAGCGTTTCTCCTTTTTCCTCAGGAGCGGCACTGTCACTTTTCTTTTTCTTCTTTTTCAGCTTTACTATGTTTTTGTTCACATACTTGTCGAATATCTCGCGAAAATCAAAAACAGATTCGTTTGGCTGATCATCCTGCCCCTGCTCTTCAGCAACTTCTTTGTCGACTGCAACTTTTGCCACCAGCCTGAAATCCTTCCTGCCGGACATAAACAAATAGTGTTCCGCCCCGACCTTTACAAGGAATAAATGCTTGTCAAGACCAAGGCTTACCCGTTCAACCACGTTTATATACCTGGAACGGCCTGCTGCTGCAAACTTTTTGCCTATAAAACGTGATGCAACATAAGCAAGATAAAGTACACAGCAGAAGATAAGGAAAATACCCAGCAATTCAAGCACCGGATTTGTTCTGTCCGAATTTTCAAGAAGGTTTCCTGATGTCAAAAGTATTGATGACCATTTCAACAAACCTGTCATTTCAACTTATCCTATCCAACCACTTTTTTAACGGCCTCCAGGACCCTGTCGGCCTGAAATGGTTTAACGATGAAATCGCGGGCACCTGCCTGTATTGATTCAATAACCATTGCCTGCTGGCCCATAGCCGAACACATGATAATCTTGGCATCGGATTTTACTTCCTTAATCTGCCTGACGGCTTGAATCCCGTCCATTTCAGGCATTGTTATATCCATTATCACCAAATCGGGATTAAGCTCCTTGAATTTTTCCACAGCCTTAAGACCGTTCTCAGCTTCCCCAACTACTGTATAGCCATTCTTCACAAGAATATCCTTAATCATCATTCTCATAAATGCTGCATCATCTACGATCAGTATATTCGCCATATCATTAATCCTCTCCTTGCAATCATATAAACAGTCAGTTTTTATTCAATAAACCTAAACATAAGTTTAAGTTTTATTAAAGGATTATTTATTATTATAGCCTTTTTGACGGATGAATGATATCGGTAATCCGTACACCAAAACTTTCATCGATTACAACTACTTCACCTTTTGCAATATTTTTTCCGTTTACCAGTATATCCACCGGCTCGCCTGAAAGTTTGTCAAGTTCAATAATGGATCCTTGTCCGAACTCGAGTATTTCCTTTATTTTCTTTGATGTCCTTCCCAGTTCAACGGTAATCTGAAGGGGCACATCCATTAACAGGTTTATATTTTGTGAGCCCAATACATTCGAACCCGAATCAAAGGACTGAAACTCCGCAGGCCTTACATTAACCGGAGGTTCATGATGTGCAGGCGGTCGCGTATTCGGTGTATATGAATAATCGTACACTTCCTGCTGCGGAATATTCTGCTGACTTACAGCCTGTTTTTCCTGTTGAACCCGGGACTCGGCCGAAGGTTTGGGTTCAGGTTCTGCTTCCGGTTTCTCACGGGTTTCAGGTTTTATCTGTGTATCAATCAGGTTGTAAACCATTTCCTTTGCAAAGTCAATAGGAAGCAGCTGCATCATCGAACTGTCAATCAATTTTCCCACCTTCAGCGTGAAACCTACAACCACAACTTCCTTCTTCCTGTCAAACCTTATCTTGTCGATATCTTCGGCAAAATGAACAAGCAGTGATTCAGGCGGCGAGATCTCCACTCTCTTATGAAACATTGATGACAATGATGTGGCTGCCGATCCTACCATCTGATTCATGGCCTCACTGATTGCACTGAGGTGCAATTCCGTTATCTCTGTTTTTTCATCAATCGTTCCGGAACCACCCATCATCAAATCAGTTATAATTTTTACATCAGGTTCTCTTATTATCAGGAGGTTATCCCCCATAATACCGTTTGTAAACTTTATCTTAACAGCAACATATGGTTCGGGATATTGCTTTGAAAGATCCTCCCATTTCATAACAGATACTTTGGGAGTTGTTATTGTTACCTTATGTCCCAGCAGCATATAAAGGGTAGTTGCAGAAGTACCCATGCTGATATTTCCGATTTCGCCCAAAGCATCAATTTCCTCTGCCGTAAGAACATCGGTCACAACAATTTCCTGACTGTCGTCATTGTTTCCATCATCCGGGTTAAAGCTGCCGCTTAACAGAGCGTCAATTTCAGCCTGAGAAAGCATATCATCCATTTATTCATCCTCCCTTCTGATAACCTCGGTCACCTTAATTGCAGCTTTTTTATTTCTGACTCCGGGTTTTCCGTTAAATTTATGCAAAGAACCAACCATAACCTGAATATCTCCGTCCACTGCTGTATCCAGCTGCAGTACATCACCCGCCTGCAATTCCAGAAATTCCGATACCAAAAGGGTTGCCTTTCCGAGAACTGCAATTAACGGAACCTCGGTTTCAGCCACCTTACTCTCGATGGCCTTCTGGGTCTCTTCATCTGCACCTTTTTCGATCATTGAAAACCATATCTTCGTGCTCAGCTTGTCCATTACAGGCTCAAGTACCATGTGCGGTATGCAGAAATTCATAAGGCCTTCAACTTCCCCGATTTTTGCCTGGAACGTTGCAAGTGCAACCATTTCTGTCGGGTTCACTATCTGAACAAACTGTGCATTGGTTTCAATTGCATTCAGTGAAGGTTTTACCTCCACCACGTTTTCCCAAGGCTCTCGCATATATGTGAGCATCTGCGATATCGTACGCATAAGTATCGCAATTTCAATCTCTGTAAATCCCCGGACTTTTTTCATTCTTCCCCCGCCTTTTCCGCCAAGCATCCTTTCTATCAATGCATAGGCAATGGAAGGGGATAAATCAAATATAACACTGCCCGGCAGCGGATTAAAGTTTACAATCGCCAGGACCGCCGGGTTGGCTATGGAATTTGAAAATTCAGAATACTGAACGGCTTCCATCGATATTAAATCTATCTGAACCAATGTCCTTAAATAGCCCGAGAGGAAGTTGGTTACCAGCCTTGCATAGTTTTCCTGGATAATCTGCAATGTGCGCAGGTGATCCTTTGCAAACTTGCTCGGCCTTTTGAAATCGTGGTTCTTTATCTTCTTTTCGCTCGTGCTGGATTTAAGTTCATTGGCATTCAATTCCCCCGCACTCAACTGGGCAAGCAAATCATCAATTTCGGTTTGGGACAGTATGTCTCCCAAATCATTACCCCCCTTGCATCACCGCTATTGCGGAAGCATATTCAAAGTGACCCTGTAAACTATCTTCTGCTTTGACTCTTTATTCTCGTTGAGTATGCTGTTAAAGATTTGCAAAAGGTCGTCTCTTGCCTTATAGCGGGTCTCGATGTCCTTTGCCTCGGTGTAGGTCATATTTGCGAAATAATCTCCAACAGCCTGCTCAAGTTCGCTCTTGTATAGTGTAATCAGATTGACTATTTTTTCCTCATCCCTGCGTTTCACTCCGGTATCATACTTTATTGAAACCGACACCAGTACGATTGAATCGGCGCGGTCGGGTTCATCCTTCAGAGCAAACAGCTTTTCCTGGCCGTCGAACAGCTTGAACTCTCCCATTTCTTCATCGGGAACAACCCGCTCTGTGATAGGGTTATCGGTCTGGATAAGCCTGTTATCCTTTTCCCTGCTCGGGTACGAGATAAAAAGAAATACCACGAGCACTGCCAATGCCAGGGATAACACAGCGATTATTGACAACAGAATTGTGTATGTTCCTTTTCTTTCCAATCTGTTACACCCCTTATAGAATTACTCTTCGATACGACAGAGTATTTTTCTCTTATATTCTATCACTTTTTCGACAATATCTTCAACCTTTTCAGCAACAACGTATTTCTTTCCGTTGGTTAACGTAATAATGGTATCGGGAGTTGCCTCAACAGTCTCTATCAGCTCGCAGTTAAGCACAAATAGTTTATTGTTCAGCCTTGTTACTTCTATCATATCAACCACCAGCCCCGTATAAACCGATTGGGCCCCGGCGGAAACCGGAAATTGCATTTACCGGCTTCCGCCATCCCGTTTAAGTAAAATTATCTCTTCATATTAGCCAGTTCCTGAAGTATTTCATCTGAGGCTGTTATTACCCTGCTGTTTGCCTGGAAGCCGCGCTGGGTTACAATCATTTCGGTAAACTGCTGGGCAAGGTCCACATTCGACATCTCCAGTGTTCCCGGGTTCAGGCTACCCGCACCCTCGGTACCGGGTTTGTACGCCCTGGCAAAATCACCTGAGTTCGTGGTAGGAACAAACAGGTTGTTTCCTGATTTCTGCAGGCCGGCAGGGTTGTCAAAAACCGCCAGCGCCACCATGCCAAGAGGCTGCTGCCTGCCGTTGCTGTAAACACCGGTAATAACACCGTCGGAACCTATGCTGAAATATTCCAGTGTTCCCGGAGGATAGCCGTCCACCTGGGTTGGTTTCACCGAGCTGTCGCTGGCATACATTGTAAGTTTTTCAAAGTTCAGTTCGAAGGTAAATGCATCTGACCCCACTTCAGAACCGGGTGTAAGTTCGATCATCGGCCTTACATTGTATTCATCGTCGTTCGTCAATATTCTTCCCTTGCTGTCAAACATTATGAATCCCGTTGCCGCATCATTCAATGAGGTTTGCGAATCTCCGGCACTTACGGCATAATACCATGTTGTTACCGTTGAACCGTCCACCTCGCCGACATAGTTTTTCCAGAAGCTGATATTCAGCTTGTATTCATTTCCCAGGGCGTCATAAACGGTCAACGGAACTATGAAGTGAGGATCGACATTGCTGTCATCGACATCGGGAATACCGTCCGAACCCACAGAGTCCCTGATTTGGTTAAGGTTTTCACCGACAGGTATCTTTGTGGCGTCCAGGTTTCCGGCCAGAACCGCCTTGCTCGTGGACTGGGCTGCCAGTACACGCTTGTTCAGGTTGTATTCGTCCTCGTAAAGGTTCAACGGCCTAAGCTCCTCCTGTGTGTCAAATATATAGTTTCCGCTGTTGTCTACGCTGTATTTCTGCCAACCCAGCAGGTTCAGTCCCTGTGCCGTAACCAGGTTCCCCATCCTGTCGATGGCAAAATTCCCTGCACGGGTAAACATGTTTATACCTTCATTTCCATTTCGCACAATAAAGAAGCCTTCGCCTTCAATTGACAAATCGGTAGGATTGTCCGTACGCTGCAGGCTGCCGCGTGTCATCAGGGTATCTACCGAATTTACATTCATACCAAGACCAATCTGAACGGGGTTGGTTCCTCCACGTCCGGTATTTGGGTCGGGAGCGCCTGCTCCGGACACTGTCTGCGCGAATATCTCGGCAAAAGTGGTCCTGCTGGCCTTAAATCCAATTGTATTTACGTTGGCAATGTTATTGCCGATTACGTCCATCTTGGTCTGATGAGATCTCAAGCCTGAAACGCTTGAAAACATCGAACGCATCATATAAATCCCCTCCTAAGGTTTCCGTTTCTTCAATCGTTCCGAAACGGTCAGCCTCCCTGGCGGGTCCGGCTGAATAAACCCTTATTCAATATATCGGTTTTTTGACTGTATAAAGTTAATCATTGCAGGCTGCCTTTTCAGTCGGCAAATACAGCTCCGTCAATGTTTGTGAATACATTTTCCTTCATTTCGCTGCTGTTTAGGGCTGTTATAACAGTTCTGTTCTTCACGTTTACAACAAAGGCCATTCTGTCCATAACAACCAGCGTATCCCTGACACCTTTGGCATCGGCTTTATCCACTGCCCTGGCAAGTTTCTCACGCTGCGCTTCGGTGAGGGTTACATTTCTCATTTGCATGCGCATTTGTGCATGCTTTGAAATTTTGATATCACCTTTCAGCTTCTCGTTCAGAATATCCTGGAAAGTACCGGCACCCTGCACGTTTGGTCTTTTCTGAACTTCACTGGTGGGTGTAAGGGAAGGTATGGACTGAATAGGTCTGTTGTTATAAATCATGAACCGGTCCCTCCTGTTTCTGCTGCTTCGCCAGGTTCACCGTCACCTGTTTCGGTGTCGGTTCCGTCGGGTTCTTCTGCACCGGCTTCGATATCAGTTGCTTCGCTATCCGGTGTTTCCGGCTCTTCGGTTTCAGGTGTTTCGGTATTCTCCCCTATCCCGGCTGTTTCGCCCGGAAGTTTCGTCTCAAGCGATTTCAATGTCTCAAGAATCTGCCTCAACAACTGCTGTTCGGTAGAGACGAGGTCCACCTTCTGGGTTGAAACAATGTCTCCAACTGGAACCTGTACGTTATCCAATATTACATGGTAGCAATCCCGTTCTTCATCCTTCACGCCGTCCCTGAGCACACCTTCAAGCCTTATTTTCTGCCCGGTGAATGCATCCTTCGCGGTAAATGTGATCTGCATGCCTCTCATACCTTCAATGAATGCTTCAACACTTTCAAATGCTCCCCTGTCAATATCGTTCACGCTGAGTATTACCTCGTCAAGAGTAGCATAAATGCCGTCCTGTCTCTTCTCGATTCTTGCGACTATCCCTTCTATTTTGTATAGGGACTCATCTTCAGCCAGGGTTGTCTCCACAGTGCTGAGCAAACCTATCAGGCTGTTGTATTTCTCGAGGTCGGCGCTCTTATAATCAGCTGATTTTTCGGATACGTAAGCAATGTTGTCCAAAGGCACATCAAAATCATTCACCACAAGGTATACCTTACCCGACTGGGAATGCACCGATGAAACCTCGCCGGATATATAACGGGTTTCCCCGGTCTTATCATCCGTAATTGCAGCAGTAATATATTTCCCCAGCAGCGAAAAGCCCATGGAATATGAAAAAGAGTGATTCAGATTCTGCATCTGTTCAAGCGCACTGAACTGGGCTATTTGCGCTATAAAATCCCTGTCGTCCATGGGTTCCAGCGGATTCTGGTACCGAAGCTGCGTGATAAGGAGCTTGAAAAACTCATCCTTGCCCAATTCATTAGACACATTCCTCCCGGTGTCCTTGGAGTTGATTATTTCTTCAATTGTCATCTGCTTTACCGGGCTCACTTCAGGCATAGTATCCCTCCTTACGCAATAAGGTTGATTTCAGTTCCCATGAACGAGTACAAATCACCTTCAAGTCCGGTGTAACTGTAAGTGCTGCTTATACCGTCCGCTTCCGGCAGGTCTTCAATGTATAATCCCTGCGGTCGGGACTGCATAAACCTGCTCTCGTAACTTTCCGTGTCATCGCTGTGACCGTGCTGCCCTACCGATACCGACAGGCTTTGGATGTCAACACCGCTCTGTTCCAGCGAATCCCTCAGATACTGCATATTGCTTTCAAGAATTGCCTTAACCTGTTCGTTCTCTGCCAGGAACTTAGCTACTATTTCGCCCCGTTCGTGTATAACCTGCAGCTGAATCCTGCCAAGACTTTCGGGTTTCAACTGGATTATCATTTCAGAACGGTCGGAACCGGCAAGTACCCGGACCTTTTCCGCAACCTGGGCCAATATGTCGGTCTTTGCAATAATTGCTGTTCTTACGGGTCCCGAATAATCAGTCCCGCCTGCCTGCGTGCTTTCGACCGTATAGTCCTGCATAAACCGGTCAATATCGCCTCGCAGATTTGCATTGCCGATATTCCGCCTGCCCAAAACACTGACCATTTCATCTGCCGTTGTGCTGCCTTTGCCATCGTCCTTCGGCCGGTCTTCGGCTCTCAGCCTTTGACGGCCATTCTGGCCTGTTCCGCCGGTTTCCTTCTGCTGCAAGTCCTGCGTGCCGATTTCGTCCGGAGATTCATTCCCGGCAAAGGTTTCGGGCTCAATACCTTCTCCGGCGTTTTCAAGACCGAGTTCAGACTTAATACTTTCGGCTTCACGCAGCATCCTGCCGACAAGTTCTGAAAAACCTGCGGTGCTTTCGGAAATGAGTTCTCCAGGAATCACTCCTGGCAGACCGTTTTCAAGCATCTGGTTCAGTTTCATGGCAAGCTCACCGGCAAGCTCGCTGACCTTCCCGTCGGTGCAACCGGCTATTTCAAGCAGCATGCTGACCGACTGTGAAATAACTGATTCAATCTCATCAGAAAATGCAATACCGGCTGCATTTTCTCCGGCAGGTTCAGCGCTTTCAAGCAGTACGCCCAGTTTTTGAAGGGCTGCGATAACTTCATCAATCAGGTATAAAGCATTTTTGGGCCGCTTTCTGTCATGCACGGCATCGGATGCAGAAAGCTCCTCCAACCGCTTCGGATTATCCTTCATGGCTGCGCTGTTTGCCCTGACGTTACCAGGAACGGTTTTTGCAATATTCATGCTGCGCCTGTTCCTCTGTAATTTCACAGGTGCAACATTCTCCTTCCTGTCATGGATCATTTCCCCAAGGCTGAGGCTCTTTTTCAGGTAACCTTCAAAACCGATGCCTGGATCTGTTTTTTCACGGGTTGACCTTGCCTCATTCTGAGTGTAGTTCGCGGACAAGAAAAGACCGTTTACGCTCACCGCCATACCTCACCACCTCCTTTCAGTGAAATTCCGTATTCTCCATAAAAACGCCGAATCGGCGCTAATGAAGGCCATTATAAGGTGGTTATTCTGCAAACTTCCTGTCGGCTATACTTTTCATCAGTTCGGCTGCAAACCTGGGATCCATGTTTTCAATGATCTCTGCCTTTTCATTATTTTTCATCGCTTCTATCAGGTTAACCACGAGCTCCATGTCTTCCCTTCCAAGCTCTGTCAGGATAGCTGCAGCATTGGCAGGTTCCATTTCGGTATAGGACTTGGCAAGATCCTTGTAGTTTTCCTTTACGGCTTCTTTCTGAACGATTTCACTGTACAGTTCCTTTGCATTTTCGGGATCGACTTTTTCATAATACCTTGCAAAGGCTCCTTCATCTCCCATTGCTACGAGCCTGTCAAATTCCTTCCTGTCATTGTCGAGCTGCTCCATCTTCTCAATAACCTGTTTCAGCGTTTCTTCATTTTTCTCAAGTATTACCTGGCCTTCCCCCGCCATGGAACTCCACCTGCTTTTTTCGGCTTCCAGGTCGGCAATGCGTTTATTGGCATCCTCGAGCTGTTCAGTCAGTTCCCTGTTTATTGCTCGCAGCTCATTATATTTTGTAAGAAGCTCTTTCTGGGTAAGGTGCTTTGGATCATAGGGATCTTCGGTTTCGGGAAGCGGCGGCAGAGCGAGTTTCAATACAGGTATTCTTTCAATGCTTGGCCTGAAGTATTCTCCGAGCCCGCCTATATCATTTTTCAGAAGATAATAAAAAGCACCTCCGAAAATAACAAGAACGATAAGTATTGACACCAGGATGGTCAGAAGACTGTCCAGTATCCCGGACTTAATTTCCTTTTTACTCTTTTCTTTCAATTTGGGTGCTATTGATCTAACGTTCTGAGCCATTATGAATCTCCTATGGTTTATTTTGCGGTGTTACTGTTTCATTAAAGCAAACAATTTCGTCAACAATCAGCTGCTGTTTCTTCTCCTGTTCTTTTCTGAACTCGGTCAGCTTTCTTTCTCTAAGTTTTTCAAGAATCTTTTTCTCCTTCATTATTTCAATCAATCTTTTTCTAATTTTATCGACATTTTCTTTTTCTTCATTAACCCTGTCAACCTGCACTCTTTCCTTATTTTCCATGACTTTTATATATTGCAGTCTCTCCTTCAGTCTAAATGCCGTGGTTGCCGTCATTCCCTCTTTTCTGAACTCCTCGTGCTGGCTCTCCTTTTCCTGCCTGATCTCCGACAGCACTGTAAGCTCGTGCTGATACCTCTGAATTGCAATACCAAGCTCATTTTTTATGTTCTTTTCCAGCTGTTTTTTCAGGTTCAGGAATGATTGAAGCTGAAACTTAAACCGGGCCATCAGCCTTTACCCTCCAGTGCTTTTTTCATAAGCTCAAGGGTTTCTTCAAAATCGAACTTCTCGTATATATCCTGTGTCAGAAATTCGTTGATGCTTCCGATAACCGAAATTGCCCTGTCTATGTCAGGATTGCTCCCTTTCACATATGCGCCCACGTTTATAAGGTCCTCAGCCTCCCTGTACACGGCAAGGTTTTTCCGGATCTCCGCCGCTATCATCTTATGCTCATCGGTTACAATGTCGGTCATGACACGGCTGATGCTCTCCAGTACATCAATGGCAGGATAGTGATTTTTATGCGCCATCTGCCTGGATAGAACTACGTGCCCGTCAAGAATGCTTCTTGCCGTATCGGTTACCGGTTCGGTCATATCATCACCGTCAACAAGAACTGTATAAAGACCCGTTATTGAACCTTTGTCGGAAGTTCCTGAACGTTCCAGCAGTTTGGGCATCACCGAAAAAACAGAAGGGGTATATCCTCTCGAAACGGGCGGCTCGCCGATAGAAAGGCCTATTTCACGCTGAGCCATTGAGAAACGGGTTAATGAGTCCATAAGCAAAAGGACATCCTTGCCGCAGTCGCGGAAGTACTCCGCAATGGCTGTTGCCACCATCGCACCTTTTTTTCTTATTAATGCGGGCTGGTCCGATGTTGCAACAACAACGACAGAGCGCTTCAACCCCTCATCGGTAAGATCTCTTTCGAGGAAGTCCCTTACCTCGCGGCCGCGTTCGCCAATCAGTCCTATAACAATAATATCTGCCTTGGTGTTTCTTGCTATCATTCCGATCAATGTGCTCTTCCCGACGCCGCTGCCTGCAAAGATACCAAGCCTTTGACCCCTGCCCAGTGTCAGCATGCTGTCTATGCACTTTACTCCGAGAGGCAGCACCTGGTTAATCCTTGGCCGCTTCAGCGGATGGGGAGGTACATTTTCAACGGGATAAAAACCGTCTGCCTGAATATTCCCTTTTCCGTCAATTGGATTTCCAAGACCGTCCAATACTCTTCCAAGAAGGCCCGGACCCACCCTGACCCTGAACTCGGTACCCGTTGCAATTACAAGATTACCCGGGCCTATTCCGGTCATTTCCCCGAGGGGCATCAAAAGAACGTGTTTATCGCGGAATCCAACCACTTCCGCAAGGACTTCCCGATCTGTTCTCTGATTAACAATGCGGCACAGTTCGCCGACCCGTGTTTCGGGACCTGAGGATTCAATTGTTAATCCTACAACCTTTGTGACCTGGCCTTTAAGACATACAAAGTTTTTGTCCGAAATTGCCTTCCTGTATTTATCCAGGTTTATTTCAACTCTCATATGTATCTCCGGTTTTTATTTATTCCTTTTCTTCTGTTGTAATGGCTGTGTCCTCGGTGTCAAAACCTCCAAGCAGTTCCCTCAGTGTATTTTCCACTGCCTGAAGCTGGGTTTCCAGGCTGCTGTCCACAGTTCCGAAACCAGTGTCTATGATGCATTCGCCTTTTTTTAACGAGTTGTCCTTTTTAATCTCAAAATCGCGTATGCCCTTGACTCCTTCGAGAACCCTGTCCTTATTCTCAATGACATAATCGTAATCGTCGGCACATACGCAAATTGTTATTTTCTCGGCGGATGATACCGCTGACAGCGCGGTACGGATTAAACCGAGTATTACATCCCTGTTCTGAGAAAGCTCGGTTCCGACAACCTTTTTCGCTATTTGGATTATTAGCTCAACAATTTCACTTTCGAGCCCGGAAATAGTATTGTCATATATCTCTTTGGCCTTCTGCCTCAATTCCTCTGCTTCTGCTATCAAATTCTGGTAGTGCTGTCTCGCAAGAGCCTCTCCGTGTCTATAACCCTCTTCCTTAGCAGCCCGCTCTGCCTCCCTGGCCTGTTCAGCCACCTTTTCATGTGCAGACTCAAGTATTGCCTCGGCATTAATCCTGGCTTCATTAATTATTCTTTCCGCTTCCTTCCGGGCATTTTCCAGGATATCGTCAGCCGTCTCCTTTTTCTCCGGCGCAGCTTCCTTTTTTTCGTTTTCGGCAGGTACAACCTCCTGCCTTGGTTTTATTTTCACCTGGTAGGGTCTTCCCATATTAACCTGGTAATTTTTTAATACATTACTGCCGTATCCGTTAAACAATTATTTCGTCTCCTCCGCCTCTTGAAATAATGATTTCACCGGCATCTTCAAGTTTACGTATTACGTTTACAATCTTCTGCTGTGCCTCTTCAACGTCCTTAAGCCGCACAGGTCCCATAAATTCTATGTCTTCCCTGATCATTTCAGCCAAACGCTTCGACATATTGCTGAAAATAACGTTCTGAACTTCCTCGGTTGCTCCCTTCAGTGCAACAGCCAGCTGGTAGTTGTCCACCTCACGCAGGAAGCGCTGTATCGAGCGGTTGTCAAGCTGCAGTATGTCGTCGAATACAAACATTCTTTTCCGTATTTCTTCTGCAAGATCGGAATCTTCAATTTCCAGTGTCTCTAAAATGTATTTTTCGGTACCGCGATCCACGGAGTTCAGTATGTCAACAATTGCCTGCAGGCCGCCCGTTGCAGTATAGTCTTCGGTTACCAGTGATGACAGCTTCTTTTCAAGTATCCTTTCCACTTCCTTGATTATCTCGGGCGACGTTCTGTCCATCTGTGCAATACGCTTTGCCACATCAGCCTGTTTTTCCTGCGGCAGCGCAGAAAGTACCGCAGCTGCCTGCTGTGGCTTCAAATATGCCAGTATCAGGGCAATTGTCTGGGGATGTTCGCTTTGAATAAAGTTAAGAACCTGGGAAGGATCGGCTTTTCTTACAAAATCAAAAGGCCTTACCTGCAATGAAACGGTAAGTTTGTTAATAATCTCCATTGCCTTTTCGGTTCCCAGGGCTTTTTCAAGAATATCCTTTGCATACCCTATGCCGCCTTCAGCAATATACTCCTGGGCAAGGCAAATCTGGTAAAACTCTTCAAGTACCTTCTCCTTATCCTGCGGGGAAACACTTCGTATATTTGCAATTTCCAGGGTCAACTGCTCAATCTCATCCTCTTTAAGATGCTTGAAAATCTTCGAGGACAACTCCGGGCCCAAGGTTATCAGCAGCATAGCAGCCTTTTCCCGTCCTGAGTAGTCCCTGGTACCAGTTCCAACCGCCATTAATTTCACCTCTTACTATTCCCAATCTTCAGCAAGCCAGTTTCTCAGCAGCTGAGCAACTGCATCAGGTCTTTTCTCCACAAACTTCTTGATTTGCAGTTTAAACTCATCCTTTTCTTCAAGCTCTATATCCGGCAGTTTCTGCTTAGCAGCATCGGATACGGTTAACTGTGTTCCGGCCAGTGCAGCCTCGCCAAGAGCCTCGGGAAGTTCCTCCTCAAGTTTTCTTCCTCTCGGTATCATAAGAACAACCATAACTCCAAGGAGAACTGCCATCAATATGTAAAGACCGTATCTTTCAAGAAAACTGCTGAACCTGGATGGTCCAATATCAGCAACTACTTCGGGAGCAAGTTTCTGTATGCTTACAGAAATATTGGCGGTGGGTATTCCCATTGCATACCCGGCATCCTGCTTAATCTGCTCTATATACTCGCTTGTAAGCGCATCGGCGGTTTCAACCCTGTGTCCATACCAAAGCGTGATTGAAGCTCTTGTCTCTTCCGGAATCAGTTTCCCCAAAGCCTTCCTGCTTTCAATCTGTTTTTCATTAAACAGGCGTTCTTCAAGATTATGTTCCTTTTTATAGGACGAATCGCCTCCCGAACCTACCTGGTAGGTTGCTGTTCCCGGATTTGTATCCAGCCCGGGGGCATTTCCGCTTTGGCGGCCTTCCATTTTTTCCTCCAAGGTTTCCTGGGATCTGATAAATCCCTCTCCTTCGCTGTCAGGGGCTGAATACTGTATTTCGGTGCTGTTCAATGTATCAAAGTCAAGCTTGGCACTGACGGTAACACTCATTGTATCAAAATGGGCATTTTGGGCAATACCAACTTTGAAGTGCCTGTAAACCTTCTGCTCCAGCTCGAGCTCACGGTTACGCCTCATTTCTTCCTGCGTGTTTGCAAGGCTTACCGATGAATCGTTCTGCGTGAGAATTATAGGATTTAAGAATTCGTCAACAAGGGTTATGTTTTCTTTTGGAATACCGATTGAAGCAGCTACTACCCGGGCAGCTGCATCGGCCTGTTCGGGTGTCAGCGGTGCTTTTGTTTTCAGTGCCACAAAAGCTGAGCCTTTGTTTTCAGACTCATTCCTGTATGCCCAGTATGTCTTTTCGGGTTTTGTAAACTGAACTGATGCATCGATTACATTCTCGAATTTTTTCAGCTTGTAAACGAGGTTGTTCTGTTCGAACTGCCTCCACAGCTTTTCCTTGTCTTCCTCGGTAACCGTAAGGGACAGCTTTGACCAGCTCTGGTCGAAAATAACATCAGGACTTATAAGCCCGACCTCGCTTGCAAGATCAAACTCAATGTCCTGCTTCTTTCTGCTGTCAACATATATCTGGCTGCTGCTCTTCCTGTATCTTATCCCTTTTGAATCAAGATACTCCACGATGGCTTTTACATCGTACTCGTTTCCGCTTTCAAGGAGCGGCACGTAAGTGGTTCTTAATACGAAAAACAGTGTTGTGACTATTGCTGCAAGTATTACTCCTGCTGTTATGTACAAACGGGTTTTTTGACTTTTCTCCAGATCATTCCAGTAATCCTTAATCTTATTCCACAGTTTCATTAACCCTTCCGGCATTTCCCTTTCCCCCCAGAGCGGCTTCTTCTTTTGTTAATACCATGAATTTATGATATTAAACCTGCATTCTCATTATTTCATTATACGCATCAATTACCTTGTCTCTTATTTCTACCAGTAACTGTAATGCGATAGAAGCCTTCTCGGCCGCGATCAGAACCGAGTGAATATTATCGGTTTTGCCTGAGATAAAATCTGTGGTAATGGCATCGGCTGTCTTTTCAAGTTCACTTACATTGTATAACTCCCTTAAAAGCACATCCTTAAAGCTGATGTTTTCTTTCTCCTGCACCTTGTTTAACGCGCCCTGTACAGAAATGTTATCCATAACCGGCGATATTCTCGCAACACTCATCCTTCAATCTCTCCTTTGCATTAACATCTTAACAGGCCGTTCTTTCTCAACCGCCTATTTCCAATGCTTTCAATGCCATGGATTTGGTCGTGTCAATAGATGTAATGTTTGCTTCATAGGCCCTTGACGCTGATATCAGATTTATCATCTCGGTAACTATATCGACATTCGGCATCTGAACCATCCCGTTTTCGTCTGCATCGGGATGGCCGGGATCATATACGCTCCTGAACGGTGTCTGGTCTTCAACAATAGCTGATACACGGACACCACCGCTTGTATTGCCGATTAGTTTTTTGCTTGCACTGGTCAAATAGGAAGAAAACGGAACATTCCCGTTCCGGGCTTCGAATATAACGGTTTTTCTCCGGTATGGGGTTCCGGCCTCTGTACGTGTTGTATTTACATTTGCTATATTCTCGGAAATTATATCCATTCTAAGCCTTTGTGCAGTCAGCGCAGATGCACTGGCATGCAACGCTGTGAAATAACCCATTTAATCAGCCCCCCCTTATAATGGTCCTTATCTTGTTAAACTGACCATTAATACGATTGATAAGAGTGTAGTATCTTATTGTGTTTTCCGCCATAACAGCCATTTCTCTTTCAATGTCCACATTGTTGCCGTCAAGGCGATAGCTGTAGTTGGCATTGTCGGTAACTACTCTGATGGTTCCGCCGCCGGACAGTTTTAACTTGCTTTTGATACGGCCTGATTTCAGTTCAGAATTGAGATAATCTTCAAACTGTATATCTTTTCTTTTATATCCGGGTGTATCGACATTGGCGATGTTCTCAGAGATGACTTCATTACGTTTCCATGCAACATCAAGCGCTTTTTCAATGCCTTCGCCAGAAAAAAGCAGCTTTCCTACCACCACTCTCACCCCTTACAGTTTTATCTTATGTCAAAAATATACGTAAAATTATCTATATGTTATATTATCACACTGAAATTTGAAATACAACAAAGTAGACAAATAAACTTGCAAAATATAAGTTATTTTTTAATATTTGTGAAAAATTGAATATATATTTTAGTATATAAAATAGTTTTGTGGAATATTCTGTATTTTTCAAACCATTTGCACCATAACTTACTACTCATATAAATCGGTCTTTCAGCCATAATAGTTAATGAGGAGGTGAAAAAAAGATGGCAAGAAGCAATAACAGAAGCAGAACCAATTTTGAAAATATGAAATTTGAAATTGCCAGCCAGTTAGGTATCAACCTGAAACAGGGTTACAACGGTGACTTGACTTCAAGGGAAGCTGGAACAATCGGCGGAAATATAGTTAAAAAAGTTTTTGAAAGCTATACAGGAAACCAGTATCCTCAGTACGACGTAAACAACAAGCAGTAATCGGTAGGTTTTTATCACCTTTCAGTGTACTAAACCTGATTAATCTATAATAAAATATTACCGGAAGCAGCAGGAACTTAAAAAGGTTCCTGCTGTTTCTTTTCCTCCCTGCCGTTTTTGCTTTTTTCCTCATCCTCCTTCTTGTTTGCCATCAGCGGGGAAATTTTATCTATCATCGATGGTATGAAATCCATTATTCGATCAAGGGTTGTATTATGTTCTACCGGAAGCAGCTTGATTGTACTGTTCCTGCCTACAACCAGGAAGGCTACCGGATGTATTGTGACACCTGCCCCGCTGCCGCCTGCAAAAGGAAAGCCGCTGTTTTCCGAACCCGATCTTGAATCGGTTTGTCCCTGGTAATCTCCTCCTCCTGCCGCGAACCCAAAGGCAACACGTGAAACCGGAATAATGACGGTATCATCGGCGGTCTGGACTGCATCACCGACAATAGTATTTACATCCACCATATCACGAATGCTTTCCATGGCAGTTTTCATGAGTTCATCTATAGGATGTGCTCCCATATTGTTACCTCCTTAATAACTGAATCCTTGTTTATCCTTTACAATAATGGATAATTCTATTCAGCTATTATTAATTTTAGTTTTTGAATCCAGATAATATTTTATTATCAGCAATAAAGCCTTAAATATAACAACGCGCAGAATCAGCCGGAATATCAGTTCGTTCCTGTTATTGTGAAAATCGGGATAAAAGCTGTAATTCTGATGCTCGAGCTTAAAGTTTGCCGAAAGCAGAATTAATATAAACTGCCATAATATAAGAAACGTACCGTAAAGAATTGAATCGGCCGCTGCATCCATCGTTGTAAAGGTTCCTGACAGGGAGAGTTTTTCTATGTGAAATATCTTTCCGTTTTTTCTGTCTATTGCAACTCTTACCAAATCGAGAATTTTCTCACGCCTTTTCCCGGATTTTTCTTCATGCCTCCTTTTCCTCCCGGTTCCGCTTTTTACCTCCATTATACTAATATATTTGAATATGCTTCCCTTGATGGTATAAGTAACACCCGAACTTTTCGCCGTAAACTCAACCGATATTCTAAGGCTCATAAAAAGCATTGCCGCAAGTATCGCAGCAAGAACCAAAATAACCGGAAGGTACATTCTTTTCACCTCCCGGTTATTTTATCCAGCCATTGCATGTTATATTCTTCCTTTAATGTTAATCGACAGGCATATCGTTCATTACCACCTGGATATCATTCATACCCAGCTGAGGCAAATCATTAATTGAGCTGAATCCGAACACCCGCAAGAATTCTTCGGTCGTACCGTACAGTTTGGGCCTTCCCGGCGCTTCCTGCCTGCCGACCTCACAGATAAGATTTTTCTCCATAAGGGTTGAAATCACGTTATCGGAATTCACACCCCGTATATGCTCTACATGGGCTTTCGTTACAGGCTGGTGATAGGCAATGATTGCAAGGACCTCGTACGCAGCCTGGGACAGTCCCTGCTTTCTCCTTCCTGTTCCGAGATATGCTATGTATTCATCATACTCGGGTTTTGTGCACAACTGGTAATTGCCTCCCAGCTGCCTGAGCATTATTCCCCTGTTTGAGTTCTTATACTTCATTTCCAGCCCCGACAATATACTCGCGGTTGTCTTTTTATCCTGGCCTATAATTTCGGACAGCTTGTCCAGCGAAACAGAATCTCCCGCTGCAAACAAAACCGCTTCGAGTACGCTTTCAATCTCTCTCAGGTCATCCATTTGCCCTATCCCTTCCTTTTGATTTTCGGATCTATATATATTTCTCCGAATTCTTCCTTCTGATGAATAGCAGCCCTGCCCATCCTGGCTATTTCGAGCGCAGCGAGGAACCCTGTCGCCACTTCAAGGCGGGACATTTTCTTCAGATTGTAAATTTGTGAAAAACACAGCCTTACGCCCCGCTTCAGCCTGGACAGCAGTTCCTTGATTTTAAGCCTTAACGAAACCTTCTCCTGCCTCAATATCCTGTTCATCTTCTGCGTAACATCATTCTGCCTGTCGTAATAATTCTGCATGCATCTCTGGTAGCACTCTTTCAGAAGCGGCGGGGATACATCCAGGATCACTTCAAAAGCAGATTCCGGCAAAGCCTCCGGGAGCTTGTAATAAACCCTGCTCCAGGTTTGCTCCCTTTCCCGCAGAATGTCTGCAAGCTCTCTTACCCTTTTATATTCCACCAGCTTCATAATCAGTTCCTCGCGAGGATCGGCCTCTTCCTGTTCCTCTTCCTTTCTTGCGGGCAGAAGAAGCCTGGACTTGATATGCAGCAATGTTGAGGCCATGACGAGGAATTCACTGGCTATTTCCAGATCCATCTGCTGCATTGCAAAAAGATATTCCATGTACTGATCGGTTATTTCAACAATCGGAATATCATAAATATCAATCTGGTTCTTTTCTATCAGGTAGAAAAGCAGGTCAAAGGGGCCTTCAAAATTATTCAGTTTAATAGTGCATGCATCATGCAGTGAACTTTTAAGTTCACTTCCCATATTCCATCCCTCACAGAAAAACTCCGATTACAAATTCAGCACACCGGATCATACCTCTTAAAACAGGCATAATCAGGTAATTCAGAACCTCGCCTAAAACATCGGGAAAAACCAATACTACAAGCAAGAAAACCATGCCTATATATCTTTCATACTTCATGATACCAAAATACCTTTTATCCGGCAAAACCCCCGAAAGTATCCTTGAACCGTCCAGCGGCGGGACAGGCAGCAGGTTGAATACAGCCAGGCTAATGTTCGTAATGAAAAACGACAGCAGGAATTTCATAAAAATGCTTTCTTCCATAAGCCCAATCCTGAACAGAACCAGATACAGCAAAACCCCTGCAAATGCCATCACCAGGTTTGACAGCGGGCCGGCGATGCTCACAAGTATGGTGCCCCTTTTTCTGTTTTTGAAATAGGCCGGGTTGACAGGCACCGGCTTTGCCCAGCCAATCCTTGAAAAAATAATCATTATGGTGCCCACAGGATCAAGATGTTTCAAAGGATTCAGGGAGAGCCTTCCTTCGTTTTTTGCAGTAGGATCCCCAAGCAGCCAGGCCGCATAGCCATGGGACAACTCATGGACAGTAACGGTTATAAGCAAAACAGGTATCCTTATCAGAATCTCTTCCAAACTTATATCTAACATTGCATTCCCCTTCAGCGAAATTAAAAAATACGCCTGACAAGATCAATTACAGGCCCGATAAACACCAGGACGCCTGTAATTAAGGCAACAGCGGCAGATATTAACACAGCACCGGCAAGCATATCCTTGACTTTCTTTGCTTCTGCCGAATATTCCCTCGTAACCATATCTACGAGGATTTCGCCCGCGGTGTTTACCAGTTCGCATACAAATACAAAGCCGATTACCAGGAATAAAAGAACCCATTTTTGTATGGGCAGTTTAAAGACAATTCCTGATATGACAACCAACAGCGCTGCAAAACAGTGTATTCTAAAATTCTTTTCATTGGCAAACGCTTCCCTGATACCCTGGCCGGCATGTTTAAAACTGTCTTTCAGTGATTTATTCTTCATAATAATCTCCAATCACAGACTTCAGCGGGGCAGGCCTATTGACGAAAGAACCTCCTCCTGCCTTTTTATCATTTTCTGTTCCTTTTCAGGTATATTATGATCGTACCCCAATAAATGCAACAAACCGTGTACCGCCAGAAACGCAAGTTCCCTTTCGGCTGAATGGCCATAAGTTTCGGCCTGCTCAATGGCCCTTGGAACAGAAATAACAATATCGCCAAGAAAAAGTCTTCCCTGGTCCATAGCCGCCTCACAGGGTTCGGTAATAAACACTCCGTCTTCCATTTCCAGCATAGGGAATGAAAGGACATCGGTAACACTATCTTTATTCCTGTACTGTGAATTTATTCTCCTGATCTCGTCATTCTCGGCAAGAAGTATCGACACAAGCACAGGATATTCTATCTGCTCGGTTTCCATCGCGGCGTTGACAGCCGCATTAATAATCGCCTTTATATCCTTAACCGGCAGATATCTCCTATTCAGTTTGTTTTGAATTACCGTTTTCGTTTTCATTTCGGTTTTCACTTTCCTTATCCCCGTTTTCATCGGCAGCGGCATAATATTTATCAAGTTCACTCAACCTGGTCTTCTTCTCAAGCTCGGGATATTCGGTCCTTTCATGGAAAAATCCGCTCAATACCGTCATAAACGCATTTGCGATCTCATTCATGTCATTAAGGGTCAAATCACAGTTATCCAGCTGCCCGTCATCAAGTTTATCCTTAATTATCTTTCTGATCAAGCCCTCTATTTTCCCCTTTGTTTTATCGGGCAATGAACGCACCGCCGCCTCCACCGAATCGGCCAGAAGAACAACTGCTGCTTCCTTTGACTGTGGTTTCGGACCTTCGTACCTGAAATTGCTTTCCTTAACCTCGACCCCTTTTTCACCCTGTTTGGCCTTATGGTAAAAATACGCAACCAGGGTTGTACCGTGGTGCTGAACAATAATGTCACGAATGGCCCTCGGTAGTTTATATTTCAATGCAAGCTGCTCTCCGTCCTTTGTGTGGGATGTTATAACAAGGGTGCTTAAATTCGGCGTAATCCTGTCGTGCGGATTCTCGGACATCTGGTTTTCCTTGAAAAAGTTCGGCCGTTTAAGTTTGCCCACGTCATGGAAATATGCACCAACCCTTGCCAGCAGTGCATTGCCGCCTATCTCCCTTGCCGCTACTTCTGCCAGGTTCCCTACCATCAGGCTGTGGTGATATGTTCCCGGTGCTTCCATCAGCAGCCGTTTCAGAAGCGGATGGTTTGGATCAGCCAGCTCCAGGAGTTTCAGCGGCGTTATCATGTTAAAGATACCCTCAAAGAACGGCAGGATACCGATTGCAAGTATTACCGAAAGGATGCCGCTTAAAAAAGCAAGCCCTCCTTCGTAAAGGATCGTAATCCAGTCTTTCTTTTCTATAATACCGATGCAGGCTACCATAAGGATGTTTACCGCACCGATGATAACTCCCGACAGCGATATTTTCCTTCTCTGATCAGCATTTGCGGACAGAAATGAAGCTATTGTACCGCTTATTACAAACATGACTATGAAAATCAGGTTGTCCCTGAAAATCAGCGATACCGACAATGTTATTACCAGGTTTACAGCAACTGCAATCTGAATATTCAGGAATATGGCTATAAGCACGGGAGCAATGAACCCGAGCGTAATATACGGAGAGTATTCGGGCATTATTTCCTTCGTCATAAAGGCTAAAAATACCGTAAGAACAATAATGCTTGCAATAAGCAGCAGTTCGTTCCTGCTTTCAAAGGTTTTCCTCGAAAACTGCCTCAGGAATAATGCCAGTATAATCCACAGCATCAGCAGAACCGAAAATACCGAAACAAGAAACAGGTAATCCGGCCCCGTCTGCTCGTCAAGCATGCCAAGTCTTCTCAGAACGTCAAGTTTGTCGGCGGTTATAATGTCCTCCTTGCGGATAAACCTTTCGTTCTTATAAATCATTACAGGATTCTCAAGTTTATATGCTTCGATAAAATCGTTCATACGCTCCTGGGTTGCCAGTTCATCGACCATACTGTTCGGAATGAGCACGCCTGAAAGAATATACCTTGCAACCTGCTGCATTTCAACCGAAGGAGTTTTTTCTTCGATTTTCCCTATAAAATCCTCAAGAACCTCAGACAGGTTGTCCTCTGTAATTACGGTGGAAGACAGCTTTGGCATAATCTGCTTGATCAGAAGCTCCTTAAGCTGCTTGATATCTGACTGTGAATCCCGCTTCAGCAAATAATTCTGCAGCTCTTCAGGCATTTTTGCCAGGATGGGAATTGTCGTATTAACGTTTTCCTGCTTCAGAAGCTCGGCAACACTCATCCCGGTATCGGCTTCAATCACCGGTATTATCCTTGCACGCAGATTGTCGAGAGTATCAAAGAAATCATATATATTCCCAAGCATTTGGGTGTTTGCTTGTTCCAGTTCCCTTATAACCGGTGGGATCTCCTTTACCCGCTCAAGGGCAAGTTCCTCGGTTTTCATCGTGTTTTCTATGTCCCTCGGGGCGCGTATGTCAAAACCCGAAGCCATGCCCAGCGTCAGCTTGTATTTTCTTGGAGCCGCCCCGTTCGAAATCATGATAAAGACCAGGATCAATGAAACAATGCCTATCAGAATACGCTGAAAAGTGGTGTTCCTTATGACTTGCCCGATTTTCTGAAATCTTTTTTTATCCTTTTTTTCTTTTTTCTCCGCCACATCGCTCCCTGCCTTTCACTTCGTAAATCAACAGGCTTGCCTTGCCATGAGCTTTATGGTTTCCATGCATGCGTCACCAAACCGGTATATCATTTCTTTGCTTTTGATTTCATACGGTTTTCATACTGTTCATACGCATTGATAATACGCTGAACAAGCTCATGGCGGACAACATCGTGACCGCTCAGGTAAACAAACTCGATGCCTTCCACGTCTCTCAGTATTTTCTGGACCTCTATAAGTCCCGACTTCTTGTCGCCGGGGAGATCTATCTGGGTAATGTCTCCTGTAATAATGGCCTTAGAGCCTATACCAATCCTGGTTAAAAACATCTTCATCTGCTCAGGTGTTGTGTTCTGGGCCTCGTCAAGAATAATAAAAGAATCATCAAGGGTACGTCCGCGCATATAAGCCAGAGGCGCTACCTCAATAATACCTTTCTCCATATTGGTCATGTAGGCTTCGGGGCCCATTATCTGGTACAGGGCGTCGTACAGGGGCCTGAGATACGGATCAACCTTGTTCTGTAAATCTCCCGGCAGAAAACCAAGTCTTTCGCCTGCTTCCACCGCAGGACGCGTCAGTATTATCCTGCTGACAGTTTTTTCACGAAAGGCTTTCACAGCCATGGCAACTGCAAGAAAGGTTTTCCCGGTACCCGCCGGTCCAATGCTGAAAACCACTGTATTCTTTTTTATTGCCTCAATATACTTCTTCTGGCCGTAAGTTTTGGACTTTATTGGTTTACCCCTGTGGGTAATGCAAACAAGATCCAGGGGCAGGCCGTCTTCTTCCTCCGTATGTTCCCCGTTAACCGATATAAGGTATTTCACATTCTGCGCCGTAATGGTTTCTCCCTGTTTTATCAGCCCCAACAGTTTGTGTATTACTTCCAGGGCCTGTTCAACCCTGGATTCAAACCCGGATATCTTCACCTCATTTTCCCTGTTTATTATTTTTACATCCAGTGCGTCTTCTATAATCCGGATGTTTTTATCATACTGCCCGAACAGGTTCATCTCGGTTTCAATATCAGGTATCTCTACGTTTTTTTCAATGACTGATTCCATCAATTCCCTCCAATTCCTGCTGTATTGCAATATTTTCGGTACATTCAACAGTAACCAGTAAGTATTCCCTGCCCTCCGAAGCAACAACCTGCATCTGCCGGTCAACTATTTCAGCTTCCCTGGGCATCTTTTCAGAGATTTTATTCATTGCAATCATATATGCAAATTCCCTTGCCTGCTCCTTTTCAAGTGCCTGCTCCTCTTCCTTCAGCTCGTGGTGTTTTTCAACAATCAGGCCGAATGGGAACTTGAAGCGGTTCATAATTACAGGGGACTTGTCAAGCACACTTGTTTCATACAACGCGAACGGATTTCTCCCTGAAGGAAGCCTGAGCCTGAAATCGAGGAAATAAACACTGTACCTGTTCCACTCAAGCCCCGTTCTTATCCTGATAATTCTCTTTTCGGGCACCTCTTCTTTCACTTCATACCAGGTACGGGCCATGACCTCTCCCATCGCATGCACGTATTTTGAGCCGAACTCGGGATGTATGCTTTCCAGTACTCCTGAAATAAGTACCTGTCCCTTCTTTACAGTATCCCCTTCCTTAACAAGTGCCAAACCGTTTTTGGCCATTACCGATATAACTATTCCATCCTTTGACGCAATCACATCACAGGGTTGTTCCATGGGTATCATGGCCGGAGGCTGTATCCCCTCCCTGACCGATATAAGGAGTTTCGTGCCCTTTATTTCAACCCCTGCCCACGACAGCTCCCTGTTTTTCAGCATTAACATATCGGCTACATATTTCGGGTTTATCGACCTTTTCGCCGATCCCCTGAATATACCCATTTCATTAATCTGCTTCATCAGCAGACCTGTTTCCACGTTATAATTACCGGTGATTTCAATGGACCAGATAATTGATGTCATCAGGTATATCAGGGCTGCAAACGCAATCAGGCCGATTATGAAACCTTTTCTCTTCCTGTATTTCCAGATGAGAAATGGCAAACCTTTTTTGGCTTTAATCCGTACCCTGCACCTGGATTTTCTTGCAGCCGAACGGGCATTCCTAAAGCCTCGGATACTCATTTTCATAAGGACCGCGGCGTCATTCAGCCTTTCAATGTCCCAAAGCAGGATCTGCCTTCTGGTGCAGATGTTGATGAACCTCTCCACCGACAGCCCGCTTACAATAATAATAACATACCCTTTGAAATAATGCCATAACCGAATAAGGAACATAAAACCTCCATAAAAAAGCGTAGTATTTTGCATGCCATCAGATTTACCTGTGCTCATACAACGTAATCAATGTTATCTATATCCCCTGTTATGATAATGTCCTCATTCGTTATCTCCCTTATTTTCATGTTTTTTCCGGTTATTGTTATTATCCCGTAATTGGAATTGATTCTGACAATTTCGTTTGTGAACTCGATAATTCCCCGATAGTTTTCAACAAATACTTCCTTTCTGCCGACAGTGGTAATTTTAGGACGATCGGACACAACTTCTTCAGGTATTTCAAGCATCTTCGCCACCTTTTCCCTGACAGTTGCAGCCTCTTTCCTTCTGACCTTTTCAGCCGGTTTTCTCCTTCTCATTCAGCTTCACCCCGTGCAATCTTTATAAGGTCAAACACATCCCCGAACTCATACCCCTTTTTCCTTGCATCGCCAATAATGCGATCAAGGGCCTGGGCATTATCACTGGAGACTGCATGCAGCAAAAGAATTGCCCCGTTGTGAAGATTCGGCATTACATTGTTATAGGCATGCTCCCAACCCTTCTGGCTGTTCCTGTCCCAGTCCTTGTAGGCAAAACTCCAGAATACGTTAATATAACCCATTTCCGACGTAATTTTCAGGGAACGTTCGCTGTATTCGCCCCGCGGCGGTCTTAGAAAAACCATATGCTTTTTGAATTTTTCATAAAACACCCTGTCCAGTTCCGAAACTTCCTCCTTCATCTTTTCATCACTGAGGGTGGGCAGGCTGAAATGCCCCACGGTATGGTTTCCCACCGCATGGCCTTCCTCAACCATTCTGCGCACCAGGTCCTCATGCCGGTTCAGATACGGCCCCGTGATAAAAAAGATTGCATTGACATTATGTTTTTTCAGGCAGTCAAGTATCCCCGCGGTATACCCGGCTTCGTACCCCTCGTCAAAGGTAAGGTAGATTACCGGCTTATCCGTGTCGGCAATATAAATACCGTTATACTTTTTCAGAAGCTCGGGCGCTCCAGGATCTGCCTGCGGTGTTTTGTTATCCTTCGCACGGACAATGCCCCAGCCCCGTATACGGTTCGGATCACTGCTGTTTGCCGAAGTATGGATATAAGCTGCAGGGGAACTTGTTTCGCTGAGAGATGCTATTTCATTTTCAAAATCAAGGTCGCTGAAGCTGAGCTCAAAAAGTGTTTTATTCCCGGACTCCCGAACCGAAACCGGACCGACATGATACAGAATAACCGCCGCAATGACTGAAAGAATAAAAGGAATTGCAACAACCTTTCTCTTCATACCCTTTTACCCAACAAAAAAAGAGCCCCTCTTAAGCCGCATTCAGAGCACTTAAGAGACTGAACGGATTATTGTTTTTAAACAACCATCCTTTCAACAGCTCTTTAAAATTCCTAATACTATATATATAGTTTTTTTTATTAAATAATTACAGGCTTATTCGTCAGTCAACCGGGGTGAGAAGATCATAGCGCAGAGTTGTCCCGTCATCACGCACCGCCGGTATTATGATATTGTCATCCTTCTTGATGTCCACTTTTATATTATAATACTTCAGTACGTCAACAACACCGGCCATTACGGTAAGAGATTTTTCCAGCTGCTCGGGATCGGCAATGGCTTTTATAGCAAACGGCGGCAGCAGCTTCCTGCCGTTAACTATCATGTAGCTTCCTACCTGCCTGATCTCGCTTGTAGCAATGATTCTTTCGTCGTTTACCGCAAGGGCCTGTACATCAGCGGCCTTCAGCTCATTTAGAACGGCAAGGATATTACTGTCTTCAACATGGGTATTCCCGATTCCTTCAAGCGTTACAATAATGCCCTCACCCTTTACGGTTTTCAGCCCGGCAAGGATCTCCAGCTTTTCTATCTCTTTTCTCAGACCCTGTATGGTCTCATTCTCGGTGTTGGTACCGGTACGAAGGTTTTCAAGATCCTTTTGAAGTTCATCTATTCTCTTCTGCAGCTGCTTGTTGTTCTCCTGTTCGCGCAGCAGGTCGGTTATCAAATCACTGACACGCTGCTGTTCATACACGGCCAGTGTAGTATTAGCCTTTACACTTCTATACTGCATTGCAATGATTATCCCCAATACAAGACAGACAACAGTAAGGGCTGCTTCCCTAAAAAACTTCATTTTTCCACTACCTCCAAACCCGATATCATATTTTCAATGCTTCCGTATGTTTTGTAACCGGGTATTACAATCTCGGATTCCTTGCGTATATCCACCTGTATATCATATATTCTCAGAATAACAACCGCTTCGTTCTGTTCAACCGCATTATACAGCTCATCAGGATCACCGATGGCCTTAATAACATACGGGACGGGATACCTTTTCTGGTTAATCAATATTGTAGGTCCGGCGCAGAAATGCTTGCTTGTGGTTATAATGCGCTCGTCATTTATTGATATTGCCTGTGCTCCCGCCGCTCTTAGAATATTCAATATCTGCACTATATCCATATCATGTATAATCAGCTGCCTTGGATCTATTTCTGTCCTTGCAGGTGCGTCATTCAGCGTAATAACCACGCCGCTGCCCTTAACATCGGTAAGCCCGCTAACCAGCAGAAGCTCGTCTTTTTTGTTCAAAAGCTCATTAATCACCGGGTTTCCGTCATTACTGAGCTGCCTCATTATTTCATCCTTTTCCTTTTCCAGCCTCTGAAGTTCTTCCAGCAGCTTAATGCCTTCATTTTTGGCCTGTTCAAGTTCAACCGTCAGCGACTGCACCTGGGATTCGCCGCCCGTACTCTGCTGCTGGGCCAATAAAACCGTTCTGAACTGCATGGTAATAATCATGCCGAAAAGGAGGAATACAACAAAAAGAACACCCTTTGCTTTTTTCATTCCATCAACCTCCCCTTCATGAATAATATGTGCAGGTACATTCCGGTTTGCTCTTAACTTCAGAATCATAACCACTATTATGAACTGTACCACTTTAGCGGACACAATGTCATGATTATATTGTAAAGATTTTTGGCTTAATATACAATACTTTTCCTTGGCAAGGACAGTTCCTGTTTATTCCGTTGTAGAAAAGCTGGCATTATCTCCCATCTCAGCGACTGTTTCCGGGCATTCGCACGATATCTTAGCTATACAGGTCAACTGTTTGGAGATATCGTGCAAATGCGAAGAAACTTTTAGCGTAGTGCAGCTTAGAGATGGGCGAAAAGAAGCGAGGACCAGTAAGCCAACTGTTTGAGCAAAAATGCTTCATACTATATTTTTTATAAGCATTTTTGCGAGTTTCGGCTTGCCCGAGCTGAACTGCGCAGCTCTTGCAAACGTAACGGCAGAGCACATAAAAAACCGGACCGTTCAGGTCCGGCATGGGATATAAACTAAACAAAGAAACCAGAAAAGAGAGAAACTGTCCTAAAAATTATATAATTCAAACAAATTATAATTATCAACTATATCTATTACTTCCTGTATTGAGCTTAAATTAAACTTCGCAAGTATCCTGTTGATTTTCGGGAAGATCTCAACTTTATCATCCTGGTATCTCTCGAGCAGGGAAATATCCTGTCTCAATGCTTTCAACAGCTCTATTTCATCCTTTGAAAGATTGGAAATTGCATGTATCGTATACATCAAACTCAGGCGTTCGGCCTTGTTGTCAAATGCGAAGTCACTGTACCTGTTTTTCATACTTTTTCCTCTCTCTTTATATTGTTTATAACCGCACAAAAACTTTTTTATTTATAATATATGACGCTTTTTACAGAATGACCAAGTATATTATATAAAACAGGGCGGTTTTTAAACAATGTAATATATAGAGAGAATTTTCCCAGCCAATGGTGGAAATTGCACAAAATTATTTCCCGGGCCTTATACCTTCGCTAATCCACTGCAGCAGCTGCTCTTCGGTTATTATTGGAACTCCCAGTTCCTTTGCCTTTTTATTTTTTGTCGAAGTGGAACTTATGTCATTGTTTATCAGGTAATCGGTGCTTGACGTAACTGAGTCTGTTACTTTTCCTCCCCTTTCCTCGATTGCGTTTTTCAGTTCGGCACGGTTTTTGAAATGATTTACAGACCCGGTAACCACGAAGCGGATATTCTCAAAAATCTTCTCCTCGTTCGTAATATTCTCCTTCACAAGCTCTATTTCACCGAGCAGCTCCTGGATTCGTCTCCTGTTTTTTTCGACGCTGAAGAAGGCAACATACTCGTTTGCCATTATTTCCCCGATACCGGCAATATTCGTTAACTGTTCGGCTGTAGCGTTCTCGATAAGATCCCAGTCATGGCCGAAATAATTGCAGATGCGCTTGGCATTCGAAAGACCTATATTCGGTATGCCCATGCTGTAAAGAAGGCGTACTGCAGTTGTTTTCCGGGCTTTATTAATTGAGTCTATCAAATTATTATAGGACTTTTCTCCGAACCCTTCCATTTCAACTATTTCATCCCTGAACCGCTCCAGCCTGAAGATATCGGCATAATCCTTAATAAACCCCTTCTCAACAAATTTAACAATTGTGGCTTCGGAAAAGCCGTCAATACCCATGGCATCCCTGCTTACAAAATGGGTAAGGGATTTTATCTGTTTAGCAAGACAGTCACTGTTCACACAGTAAAGAAATTTTATTCCGTTCTCCTGGCGGATTTTGGTTTCACCGCCGCATACAGGGCAGTTTTCAGGTATTTTTACATTCCTGCTCCTGGTCAGGTTGTATGATATCTGCGGTATTATCATATTAGCCTTGTAGACGCCCACTGTATCACCAATTCCGAGTCCAAGAGATTCCATGACGCTGATATTGTGGACACTGGCTCTTTTCACCGTGGTTCCCTCAAGTTCAACTGGTTCAAAAACCGCAATCGGGTTTATCAGGCCTGTTCTTGAAGCACTCCATTCAATCTTCAGCAGCTTCGTTTCCCTTACCTCATCCTGCCACTTGAAGGCAATGGAATCCTTCGGGAACTTTGCAGTGGTTCCAAGGGAACGCCCGTACTCGATATCATCAAATGCCAGTACAAGGCCATCGGCAGGGTAATCCGTATTGACTGCCTGTTCCGAAAACCATTTGACGGTATCCTCAAGATTTGCCGAATCCACTTCTTTATATTCCACCACATCAAACCCCTGGCCTTTAAGCCATTTGAGATGCGCGCTTCTGAAATTGTCCAGGCCAGGATCATCAACCCTTACAATACTGAATGCAAAAAAGTAAACATTTCTCTCGGCAGTAATCCTGTTATTAAGCTGCCTTACAGACCCGCTGCACAAATTCCTCGGGTTCTTGTATTTTGCATCTACATCCTCAATCTCCCTGTTGATTCTTTCAAAGTCGGAGTACCGGATAACGGCCTCCCCCCTGAGTACAAGATTTCCCTTATGGGAGATTTTAAGGGGCAGGTTCCTGAAAACCCTTGCATTATTCGTAACCACTTCGCCGACTTCACCGTTGCCGCGGGTTACCGCCTTTACAAGTTCCCCGTCAGCATATGTAAGCACAATGGTGAGGCCGTCCAGTTTCCACGAAAGTATTCCTTTTTTATCGCCCAGCCATTCCTTAAGAACATGTATCTCCTTGGTCTTGTCCAGGGAAAGCATGGGCTGCTCATGGGCTTCCTTCGGCAGGCTGCTGAGCAGCTCATATCCCACCTTTATGGTAGGGCTGTTTGAAAGGACTATACCCGTTTCCTTTTCGAGTGCCTCAAGCTCGTCGTACAGTTTATCGTATTCGTAGTTGGACATTATCTCGCGGTTTTCCTGGTAATATGCTTTGGCTGCTTCATTCAGCTTATCAACAAGCTCCCTTATCCTTTCAACTTTTTTATCCATACATATCCCCTTCTGCTAATAATCAAATAAACTGAAGCGATAACTATAAGGAAGCGCAGAATTTACTCGTCCAGCAGTATTTTGTATACCCCGTCTTCCATGTACGCACCCATGGTTTCAAGGATACGCATTGTACCGTTGAATATGCCCTGGGCCATGTTTTCCCTGAATTCATCGGATTTCAGCCTTTCATGGTCCTCCTTGTTTGTAATATATGCTGTTTCAACAAGCAATGCCGGCATTTCGGACAGGCGCAGCACACCCAGATCTGCAACGACTGTGCCGTTATATTTCGTATCAGTAACCGCATCTATCTCCTCGCCCATAATCTGGGCAAACTGTTTGCTGGTAAACTCCCCGTGCTTTTTCCCGTAATGGTAGACTTCGGTTCCGTTATAAACATCCCAGTTTTTCTGTTTCGTATCAAAGGCATTGATATGTATGCTTATAAAGAAGGTTGCTCCTGCTTCATTTGCAATCCTCGGCCTTGCCCATACATCCTCTTTCCAGTAGCTGTGAAGTTCCTTATCCTCCTCCCGGGTCATTATTACCCTGACGCCGGCTTCCTCAAGCTTTTCTTTCAGCCTGAAGCTCATATCAAGAACTATATCCTTTTCATAAAAGGTAGTTTCATAAGGTGATGTCGTTCCGGGATCACGCCCTCCGTGCCCGGGATCTATGCATACCAGTACTTCCTTCAGCACTTTTCCTGCAGGCAGCGGTGTTGGAGCAGGCGTAGGAGACGGAGTCGGCGTCGGCGTAGCAGGTACCGGCGTAGGAGAAGGCACCGGTGTGGGAGAAGGTGTTGGGGCAATTGCATTCATTACTGCCTTAACAACCTGAAACTCGCCTCCCAGAATGGTATAAACGGCTATAATACATAAAAGAGCCACGAGAATTACGGCAATAAACCTTGGTGTGTTCTTTATGCGGAATCTTTTATTTCCGGAATTAATGTTCATATACTTTGACTTGCGGCTCCTTTTTCCATTAAAGTTTGTGTTCACGATTTGACCCCCATAAGCTAAGTATAAAAATCTCTATATCAAATATGCTGCTGCTATTCGATATAATACTATATGGTACTATAAAAATTGGATTTACGAAAGCCCTAATCGGCGATTTGCCCCGATTATTTATCTACTGCAGATACCTGTCGATATCATTGAAACCTATATTCTTATGAAGGGCAAGATTTATCCCGTTTGCAACCACCTTTGAAACACGTTCTATCACTTCATCCATCTCTTTTGGCGTTACAACAAGGTTTCCGCCGTATGGCTCAAGCACTTCACGAATCAGGTTATACTTGTCGTTTTCATCCAGTTCCTTCAGCATTTTGTAAAATTCCGTCCCTGTTTTGGAATGGGCCATGAGATTATCTATGACAAGTTCAATTGTGTCATTGGCCATTGTAGCGGCATCCACCACCGTAGGAACGCCTATGGCTATAACGGGCACACCGAGAGTTTTTTCCGAAAGTTCGGCCCTTTTGTTTCCCACACCCGAGCCGGGTGATATTCCGGTATCGGCAATCTGTATCGTGGTATTTATACGGTTCATTTTTCTTGAGGCGAGAGAATCAATTGCAATAACGAGGGCGGGTTTTACTTCATTCACCACCCCTTTCACAATGTCACTTGTTTCAATACCGGTTAAGCCCAGAACACCAGGCGCAATTGCACATACCGGCCTTACCCCGTCATCTACCTGCTCTGGAAGATACTCATGCAAATGTCTTGTAACCATCAGGTACGAAGAAACTTTCGGACCTAACGCATCCGGGGTAATGTTCCAGTTTCCGAGGCCGACCACAAGGACAGTATCGTTTTCCTTGAGTTTCAGCAACTGCTGAAGTTCAAACGCCACCGCACGGCAGGTGGTTTCGTATAAGTCACGGTCGTTCTCTTTCAGCCGCGGTACATCAAGTGTAACGTAATTTCCCATAGGTTTTCCGATATTCTTTTCACCGGCGGGAGATGTAATTCTTACTCTTGTGACATGGATATCCTCGTTACCGTTCTCGGTAACCTCCACTCCCTCGGCATACGGGTACGTTGTTGCCGTTCCGGAGCGGCGTACGTTTTCCTGGTTTTTCTCATGGACCTCCAAGGCAAGGTCGGTACGGACTCCGTTAAACTGCTCTATGAATAGTTCTTCCATACTTGTTTTGCTACCTCCGTTTCAGTTTTTTGCTGAATTGCATTCTGATAAAGGCTTATTGAAGCACCGGGTATTTATACTCTCTGCAGTAATATTCTCTGCAGTTTGGTATTTACTATTCAGTTCCGGTACCTGTATTATTTTCAAATACGAATCACCGGATATTTTTTAACATAAAAAATCCTTGCCAAATATAAATCTTCATGCTATTATAACTAAGTGTCACTACAATGTGACTGGTTTGTTTGTGCCATTAATCTGTTTTGAAGCCTTGAATCTGCGATAATGAAGGTTTCGTTAACAGTTGGTGAATATAAACTGTAATAAGGCTTGGGGGCCCATGCAAACGATGAGTATCACAGGTCCCGTTATATTGAGTTGTTGCTGGGAGGTGAAACAATGGCTAACACAAAGTCCGCTATAAAAAGGGATAAGATTAGAAGAATCAGAACCTTGCGCAATAAATCAAAGCGTTCTGAACTGAAAACCTGTATCCGCCGTTATTATGAAGCACTTGCTGCCAACAGCGATAACAAGGAAGAGCTTCTGAAACAGGCAATTAAGAAATTGGACAAAGCGGCTTCAAAGAATATCATTCATAAGAACAAAGCCTCCAGAAAAAAGTCACAGCTTATGAAAGCTCTTAACGCCGTTCAGGCTGCAAAGTAATTACAAAGGTATGTTTAAAGCATACCGCTTTATTGTGTTTCGAATGCGTTTGATACGTTTTCAGGGCAGGTTTTTAACCTGCCCGTTCGGCATTTATCCGGTTTATTTTTCATTTCATGTTCTTAATATGTATATCCTTCATTTCCACTCCTGCGTGCCTCATCACAATATCGGAAATCTGCGCTGTTTCGCTCTGCGACAGGCTGTCTGCTTTTACAACCAGGTCAACCGTTCCCGTGGAACTGAAAATTACAACCACATCCTCGATACCGCGCTGTTTTATCAGTGACTCGATTGTGGCTTCTATTTCAGCCCTCCTTATCAAATCCAGGTATTCCTGCTGAGCCTGTGAGCTTACTTCATCCCCGGCGTTTCCACTGCCCGTAAGTTCTTTCAGCTCCTCCTTCTGCCTGCTCCTTATTGTTTCCCTGTCAATTCTTGCCTGCGTAAAAAAGTCATTCCCGGTACCGGCAACAGTGCTTTCACCTACGGTGTCATCCGGGTTTGTGCCATCGGTCAGATTAACGGTCCGGCCTGTAATGTTATCCACGTAAACAGCTTCACCAAGGCGTTCTTCACCGTCTTCCCTCGATGAATAACCTTTTTCGCCATACATATACTGAATGACTCCCGCAGCTATTATTACAAGAACCAAGGCAATTACCATCACTTGCTTTCTGTTCATTCAAACACCACCCTGTATTATTTGGTTAATTATTTAATCAGTGGATTTTACCACTGTCCTTCTGATTAACATAATGCTGATTTATTTCACCCGGTAGGCAACTACACTTCTTTGCATATTTATTTTCTCTTTAAAACCTGGATCCTGTGCCTGGGTATTCCCAGCAAAGCTTCAACAGCATTTAAAATATCCCCGCGTACGCTGATGCTGTCTGCACCGTCGGCAACTACAAGGACTCCCCTGATTTCAGGTTTGTTCTTCTGGATTACAACAGGAACACGTCCTGAACCGCTGTCCATAAAGACCAGTTCTTTCTGCACCCTTATTTCCTCTGCCCTGCCCAGAGCCCGGGTTCCGTCCTGTTCTTCCCTGAGGACGCTTTCCTCGGTATGGTTATACGCATGCACCACCTCTCCGTCAGAATTCCCCGTTACCATCACTTTTACGTTTCCTGCACCCTTTATTTCGGACAGGATTTGTTCAAGTCTTTTTTCAAGCTCCCTTATTTCGTCTTCAGCCTTATTCTGCACCAGGGCAATTGCTTCAACAGCTTCATCATTTTTCTTCTTCGCCTTATCGTCATCTTCAAAAAACGAACCGGCTACTATGATAATTATTACGCCAAGGATTAAGATTATGACTAAATTTTCAATTCCCCGCCTGCCTTTTTTGTCCTGAATAAAAACTTTCAGTTTTTCAAACCAGTTTGACATAATATCCCCTCAATCCTTTTCACTGACATTAATGACTATTTTATCCTCATCAATAGAAAGCGCCTGTTTTAGCTCATTTCGTATTGCTTCCCGGAGCTGTTCCGGGTTTTGTCCACCGGCCCCGGCTGACCCGTCAATCAGGAGATTTATATAGAGCTTGCGTATTTCGCCGAATTTTTCCGAGGAAGTATTCTCATTCAGCACGGCATCCACCTCTGCTTCCTTAATCCTGTTGCTATTTTCAAGCCTGTTTTTTATGTCCGAAACAAGCATGCTCCGGTATAGCTCCAGCACCTGCCTGGATTGTTCCTCCTTAAGGGAATGGTTTGAGTATTCAAACCGTTTATTCAGAAGATAAACCTCATCCCGCCATCCGGCAAAGGACGCCGGTATATCCTTGTCTATCAGCTTAAAAACCGGGTTTATCATGGCAAACATAATTACAAACCCGGCTACCAGCTGCGTAAAGTTTCTGACTTTCCCCTCCGGCATCAGCAAGTCAAGAACTATCACCAGGACCGCGACAGCCGCAATATTCAGTATCCAGCTTTTTACTTCAGCCATAATATCCCTCTTCCTGCGTTACTGCATCATTCCGCTAATTCCTCCGGCTCCGAGCAGTGCCCCGACCGAAAGCAGAAACATGAAAACCGAAGCCCCAACAATGCCGAGAACAACCTTCATGCAGTCTGAAATGTCTGAAATACAGTCAAAAAAACGCTCCTCGGCAAATGGTTCAATAACAGCGGCAGTAAGCCTGTACATCAAAGCAATAACGAATATTTTAACAATGGGAATGCAGCAGATTACCAGCGTAACAATCATTGTAACAACACCTGCGGCATTCTTTATGACAAGAGCACAGTTTATAATCGTATCAGCCGCGTCAGCCATATATTTGCCTGCAACGGGAATTAAAGTATTTATTGCGGTTTTTGCGGTTTTTACAGTGGCTCCGTCTATTACCGCTCCTGATACTCCCTGTATTGCGACCATCGAACCAAAAAGTGCCAGTATTCCGCACAGGCCCCACGTTACAACCTGCCGCAGCAGCGAAGCCATGCCTGAAATTTTTATCCTGTCGGAAAGACCGCTGACTATATGCAGGATGCCGGACATAAGGCACAATGGCAGGAATACGTTCCGGAACACTTTGACAGAAGCCTGGATCGAAAACATTAAAAGCGGCTGAAGCATGCTTCCCGATACAATACTGCCGCTGGATATCAGCAGGGCAAGCAGTGACGGGATTGCAAAACCCGTTATATTGTCAATGGTATCCAGGACCTCCTCTGCATAACCCAGCACACTGTGAAAACCCAATGCAAGCATCGTAACCACCGCGGTATAGCATGCAAAATAGGCCAGTTCACCAACCGAGCTTTCCCTGAAAGAGCCCTGCAGATTTTTAACAAATGCGGATAAAAAGACTATCAGTACCAGCTTTATTACAAGGTTTAAATTGCCTTTGATCTCGGCAATGAAAATATTTAAAATTTTTTCGGGCAAGGTTTCCATACTGTCCTGGAGATTGCCCGAGATGAGTTCCTGCATCAGCTGCCTGGTTGAATAATAGGGAAAAAGCTCCCTGGCCTTGCCGGACATGCTCTTTTCAAGGTTTTTCTGTAAGTTCCTGATTTCGCCGCTTTCAAGCTGGTTCTTAAGAATATCCTCCATTACTGAAGGCCTGTCCTCAGCCTTCGATACATTTGGAACCGCAAGGAGCATTAAGGCAGACAGGATGCAGAATACAACCCTGCATGATTTTTTTTTCAGAATCCGGAAACAAGTTTTCATATCCCATAACCCTCCGGCCGTTATAGCGGCACTTAAAGCAAATCAAGAATAACATTCATCACCGATGTAATAACCGGCATTGCGGTTATTATTATTAATATCTTGCCTGCAAGCTCAATTTTGGCAGCAATGGCATTTTGTGACGCGTCCCTGCAGCTTTCGGCCGCAAACTCGGTTATATATGCCATGCCGATTATTTTCAGCAGTGTTGTGATATAAACTCCGCTTATGTTAGCCCTTTCAACATAAACCCCAATCAAATCCAGAACCGCTCTTATTCTTGATGCCAGAAAAATCATTACCATGGCACCAAAAGCAAGGGATATCTGAATCCCTGTTTCGGGTCTGTGGTTTTTTATAACCAGTATCAGGATTACTGAAGTAATTCCCAGTACTCCGATTTTAATCAGTTCCATTTTCAATTACTCCCTTTGAACTAAAAATCAAAAAGAGCCTTAACCGTATCAAACAGGTTTGCTATCTCTTTTACAACCATTAAAAGAACAACAACCAGTCCTGCAAGGGTGGTCATCATCGCCTGTTCCTCCCTGCCCGATTTTGTAAGCAGAGAGTTTAAAACCGCTACAAGTATTCCGACTGCCGCTATTTTGAAAATCAAATCTATATTCATATTCATCCCCTCATATCAATACAAGTACAATTGCAAGCCCTCCGAGTATGCCTAAATATTTATACAGTTTTTCCTTTTGCTTTCTGTCCTCTTCTGCTTTTCTTTCCTGTACGATGAATTTTTCTCGCATCATTTTCATGAATGAACTCTGGCTTGCCCTGTCTGTTTTCCCCAAAACCTCGCCAATCTGGGATAAAAGGCTCCATTCCTCCCGGTCTATAGGCCAGAGGTTTTTATACTCCTCAATACTTTTCTGCCATGCCGAATCAATTCCACCGTCTCCGGTCCCGCTTATTTCATATACCCGTTCCGAGAATCCGGCCATTGGTGTATTCCTGTTCCGGGAATATTGCAGCAAAGCCTGTCTCAGCGGTCGGCCCATGAAATGGATCTCATTTTCCAGTTCCATCAGGAACGACTGAATTTCCCGGATATACTCTATCCTCTCGGTAAGACTTCGGGAAAAGGTAAAGCCTGCCATCGCTGAGCTCCCTAAAACCAAAAGGCTGCCTGCGACTTTTGCAATCCACGCCAAGGACATTTCCTTCACCATCCGTAACTTTCATTTCATACTGGGAATCATTCTTTTCAGATATCACAACGAAACGCTCGAAAAAGTTCCCGTTGAACAATTCCCGGAACCCGCGCCTTTCCTTCAATCCCTGAACATCATAGCCATGGGCGGTAGCCAGAAGTCGGACTCCTGCATTTATTACCTGCAGAACCGTTGAAACATCATCCGGGTTTCCCAGCTCGTCCAGTGCTATTACATACGGGCTCATACTTCTTAAAAGCATTTCCATTCCTTCTTTCTTATTAATCCCGTTAATAACATCAGTACGGCATCCCAGGTCGTTCTGCGGAATCCCCCTGTAGCACGCGGCAATCTCACCGCGTTCGTCAACCACGCCCACTTTCAGCCCGGCAAAGTTTTTTTCAATACCGCTGCTTACAGTGCGTATGATATCCCTGAGAAGCGTTGTTTTACCCATGCCCGGCGGTGAAATTATTAATGTATTGAAAATATCCCTGCTGTTTTTGATTATGTTTCTTACAATTCCGTCGCCAAAACCTGTGATCTCACGTGCAATACGCACATTAAGTGATGATATGTCTCGTATGTTAATTATCCTGCCATTCTCCACAACCGGGGTACCGACAAGGCCGATACGGTGCCCTCCGCGTATTGTAATAAAACCCTTGTTTATATCTTCCTGATAGGCATAATAGGAGTTTTCGCATATCCTGAAAACCATCTCGCAAAGCTCGTCCATTGTCGGGGTTAAAAAATTGCCGGCGTTACCCGGTACAGAACCTGTCCCAGCCAGGAACAGATCCCTTCTGAATAATGTCAGCATTACGGGTTTGCCTGCACGCAGACGTATTTCTTCAGTTTCCTGGAGTATGGATGTGTCCAGGTTCAGAACCGCATTTCTGACCTTTCCCGGAAGATAGGGAACTATATCGGTAATTATGCGGTTTACTGCCTTGTTTTTCGACTGCATGGCGTACCTCCTTTGCTTTTTCTGTGGTAATACGGGTTATAACAAGGTTGTCCTGTTTTGATTAAATTCTATGCACGGTCAGTTTCGAATATTACTTAAGGATTAGCTCAAAGGAAAAAAGCAATAAAAAAACCACCTCAGTTTTTCCTGAGATGGTTCTGTGGACTTATATCCCGGTTATACTCTTTCCATGTATTCCCCTGTGCGGGTGTCGATGCGGATAATATCACCCTGGTTGATAAACAGGGGTACTTTAATCTGTGCTCCTGTTTCAACTGTTGCCGGCTTTGTGGCTCCGGTTGCGGTATCACCCTTGAAACCCGGTTCGGTATGTGTTACCTCGAGCTCAACAAACATAGGAGGCTCAACACCAATAACCTGTTCCTTGTAAAAGAGCACTTTACATGTGGTGTTTTCCTTAACAAACTTCAGTGCATCACCGATGCTGTTTGCATCCAATGGAGTCTGTTCAAAGGTTTCCTCATCCATGAAATAATATAAACCGCCGTCATTGTAAAGGTACTGCATATCCCTTCTGTTTATGGATGCACGCGGGAACTTGTCGGTGGGGCTGAACGAACGCTCAATTGTAGCCCCGGAAATAACGTTTTTCAGCTTTGTGCGTACAAAGGCAGCACCCTTACCCGGTTTGACATGCTGGAATTCAATTACCTGGTAAACCTGGTCCTCCATTTCAAAAGTAACGCCGTTTTTGAATTCTCCTGCACTTATCATTTTTTATCATCCCTCTCAATCCGTATTAGAAAATACCATATTACAAAATTACAAAGAAACTGGGCCGGTTACCCGCCATATAAATGCAATACCGCTGTTTATGCGCCCATACAGTATACTTATGGTTAACTGTATTTATGTTATGCTGCGTTTAACATAAGCATTTCAAGCAAAAGCTTCCATTGATATAATAAATGAAAACACAGCCTTTGGCAAGAACATATTAATGGCTGAAGTTTATCAGCCCCGAAACAAAGCAGCTGTTTCCGGCATTGCCTGCCTTTAAAAGTCCTTGCATATGTTGTGCAATGCAAGGAAACTTTAGGCGTAATACACTACAATACAATCAAATCCTTTTTCGCTGCGGTAAGCACCTTCACCCCTTCATCAGTCAGCAGAACCAGGTCCTCAATTCGGACGCCTCCGGTACCTTCAATATAGATTCCGGGTTCTATCGAAAATACCATGCCGCTTTTCAGTATATCATCACCTCTTGGCGATACTGAGGGTTTCTCATGAATCTCCACGCCCACGCCGTGCCCCAAACCATGGCCGAAACACTTCTCATAACCGGCACCGTATATAATGTTTCTTGCATGGTTGTCCAGTTCCCTTCCGGTCATGCCTGTCCTGGCATTGTTTATTGCCTCGAGCTGGGCTTTAAGCACAATATTGTATATTTTAAAAAGTTCTTCGGATGGTTTTCCGATGAAAACCGTCCTGGTGATATCTGAGCAGTAACCTTCGTAAATGGCGCCAAAATCAAGAACAACGGCATCGCCGCTTTTAAGTTCGCGCAATCCTGCAACACCGTGAGGCAGTGCTGAACGCGGCCCCGATGCCACTATCGTTTCAAAGGACGGGCCCTTAGCCCCCAGCTTCTTCATTTCATACTCCATCTCACTGGCGATATCAATCTCCTTAACACCGGGCTTTAAAAACGGCAGTATATACTCGAAAACCCTGTCCGCGATATCAACGGCTTTTTGAATCTTTTCGATTTCGGTTTCATCTTTTATCATTCGTATCTCATTCAGCCTGTTTTGTAAATCACGGAAGGAGCTGACTCCTGTAAGACTCTCCTTCAGGCTCTTATACCCCGAAAATGTAATATCATCGCCCTCTATGCCAAGGCCGGATATTTTTTCGTCCAGGCATAAAGCATTTAATGTATCGTTGAAACTTTTTTCATACTCAATAACTTCTATCCCCTGAAATACCTGCTGCCTTGCCTGTATGGCATAGCGGAAATCCACCACAAGATATGCTTTTTCCATGGTTACAAGGCATTTTGATGTGCTTCCGGTGAAACCAGTGAAATAAAAAGTGTTTTGCCTGCTTGTAATTAAAAAGCCTTCGAGGCCTTCATCCCTCATGGCTTTTCTTAAATTGTTCAATCTCTGAGTCATGGCTTATCCCCTCTTCAACAAATGAAGTGCAGCTATATAGCTGTTAAATCCGAAACCGGTTATCTGCCCCGTGCAAACAGGCGCAATAACCGACGTTGCACGGAAATCCTCCCGGGTATATATATTCGACATATGGACCTCTATGGTCTTAATACCCGTTCCCTTAATTGCATCCCGGATTGCATAGCTGTAATGTGTGAACGCTCCGGCATTCAGTATAATGCCGTCTTTTTTCTCCTCCATCGCCTCATGGATCCTGTCGATAATCTCACCCTCATGATTTGACTGAAAAAACTCAACCTCTATATTTAAGGTCTCAGCTTCCCTGGTTATATACTTTTCCAGGTCCTGAAGGGTTTCAGATCCGTATATGGCCGGCTCCCGCTTCCCCAACAGGTTCATGTTCGGTCCGTTTATTACCAATACCTTCATATCAATCCCTCCGAAAAGCATAATAACAGTCTGTTTGCCAGGCACCCGCCCGGTAACCGCTGAACCCGCTGTTTAAAATTTAACAGGCATTCCCGGTTTATTCAATATCAGCTGTCCCCGGGGCACTTTGACAAAAAGCAATAGCAACGGGGCTACATTTGTATATTATATTTGTATATTATATTATTCTAATAATGTAATCAACAATATTCCATAACAGGGCAGAAGTTATTCCCGGACATATGCCGTATACAACAAAACCCGGTCCATGGAAAGACCGGGCAAATAATTGGTTTAATCATGTATTTTCTCTTAGATATTCGTCAATGGCAATTGCGGCTTTTTTACCTGCGCCCATTGCAAGTATAACAGTAGCGGCACCGGTGACCGCATCGCCTCCCGCGTAAACGCCGGGGATACTTGTGGCTCCGGTTTCTTCATCTGCAATAATCCCGCCCCATTTATGGGTTTCAAGCCCGGCTGTTGTGGCTTTAATCAATGGGTTCGGGCTTTGTCCTATTGCTATGATTACAGTCTGTACATCTATGACATGCTCGGAACCTTTTTTTGGTACAGGGCGTCTTCTGCCCGATGCATCCGGCTCTCCAAGCTCCATTTCAATGCATTCCATACCCTTTACCCAACCGTCGTCGGTGCCGAGAATCCGAACAGGGTTTGCCAGCGTTTTGAAAATAATCCCCTCTTCCCTTGCATGGTGGATCTCTTCCAGCCTTGCCGGCATTTCAGCTTCAGAGCGCCTGTACACTATATATACATTTTCTGCACCAAGCCTTTTTGCGCTTCTTGCAGCATCCATTGCCACATTGCCGCCCCCGACAACCGCAACGTTTCTGCCCACCTTTACAGGAGTATCAACCTCGGGATACAAATATGCCTTCATAAGATTAATCCGGGTCAGAAATTCGTTTGCCGAATATACGCCGTTAAGGTTTTCGCCCGGGATTCCCATGAAGTTCGGAAGGCCGGCCCCGCTTCCGATAAAGATGGCTTCATAGCCTTCTTCCTTCAATTCGTCAATGGTTATTGACTTCCCGACAACCATGTTGGTTTTTATTTCAACGCCCAGTTTTCTTACCGTATCAATCTCCCGCTGTACCAGGTCCTTTGGCAGCCTGAACTCGGGTATTCCATACATAAGAACACCGCCGGGCGTGTGGAATGCTTCAAAAATCGTCACTGAATATCCCATCTTTGCAAGATCAGCTGCGCAGGTAAGTCCTGCAGGACCTGAACCTATCACTGCAACCTTTTTATTCTTTTTTTGTGCATCAAGGGTTTCAGACCCGTGCCGGGCCATGTACCAGTCTGCCGCGAATCTCTCAAGACGGCCTATCGCAACCGGCTCTCCCTTTTTGCCCCTCACGCATACCCTCTCGCACTGGGTCTCCTGCGGGCAGACCCTGCCGCATATCGCAGGAAGGTTGTTTGTTTCCTTTATTTTTAAATAAGCTTCTTCAAACCTGCCTTCGGCTATCAGCGTTATAAACTCGGGTATTTTTACATTAACAGGACAACCCGCAACGCATGGCCTTGCCTTGCAGTTAAGACATCTTTTCGCTTCCTCGACAGCCATTTCTTCGGTATATCCCAGTGCCACCTCCCTGAAATTCTTATTCCTGACATTGGGATCCTGTTCGGGCATCTCTACTTTTTTTGGTGACATATTAGGCATTACCAATCCCCCCCAGTCTGCATTCATGCCTTTCAAGGCTCTGTCTTTCCTCTGCCTTGTACATTGCCTGTCTTCTTATTGCTTCGTCGAAATCAACCAGGTGGCCGTCAAAGTCCGGTCCGTCAACACATGCAAACTTCGTCTCACCACCCACGGTAACACGGCACCCGCCGCACATTCCCGTTCCGTCAATCATAACCGGATTCATGCTCACAATGGTTTTTATGCCATAGGGCCTTGTCAGGCCGGATACGGCCTTCATCATAACCAGCGGCCCGATGGCGATTACCAGGTTATACTTGTTTCCTTCCTCTATGAGCTTTTTAAGAACATCGGTAACAAAACCCTTATTCCCGTTGGAACCGTCGTCGGTTGTTATAAAGAGCCTGTTGCTTACCTTTTTCATCTCCTCTTCAAGAATTACCAGGTCCCTGTTTCTGAAACCAGTTATCGCATCCACTTCAACCCCCATTGAACTGAGCTTCTTTGCCTGGGGATATGCAATTGCAGTGCCAAGTCCCCCGCCTATAACAGCAGCTTTTTTCACATTCTCAAAATGGGAAGGCAGACCAAGCGGCCCTACAAAGTCAAGAATAAAATCACCTTCATTTAGTGTTCCAAGCAGCCTTGTGGTTTTGCCAACCTCCTGGAAAATGATTGTAACCGTTCCGGTATTCCTGTCGTAATCGGCTATCGTTAACGGGATTCTTTCCCCGCCTTCGTTGACCCTTAATATTATAAACTGTCCCGGTTCTGCCTTTTTTGCAACAACGGGCGCTTCAACAACCATCAGCTTTACGTCCGGGTTCAGAACCCTTTTTTCAAGAATTTTAAACATAATTGCTCCTCCTTGTAAGAGTATTTATATAAAACCAACCGCAAAATTTTTCGTATAAATCAGCAGCAAATCACGGCCCCGGATTCTGCGGGCCATAAAATATAATAATCCAAATCACCTTATCATTCAATTGACAAATCAGACAAACATTACAGCATCTGCAGCCGTAACAGGTATGGATATATTTGCTTTATCAGCAGGTGCAGTTTAAATACTCATTTCATTTTTCACTTTTTCGTATATCTCTTTCATAATTACTGCATCCTCGGCCATTCTGTTCCTCGATTCGCAGATTATTACTGGCTCTGCTTTTCTTTCTGCAAGCACCCTTGCCAAATCTTCAAACTCGGGGCCGTATTCGGTATCCTTCAGTGTATGATGCTTTTTCTCGCCTGCCTGGGTAAACTCAATCCTGCTGAAATGAATATGAAGTTTTCTTGCCCTTTCAGTGCCAAGGGAGTTTTCTATCTTATCAAAAATCGCATTGTAGTCATCAGTCCCCTTAAGAGAACCAAGTGTCCTTGCGTGGATATGACCGAAATCAACGCAGGGGATCATCCGTTCATCGAGACCGCACATGGTTATAACTTCATCAAGAGAACCAAGATTATTGATCTTATCCAAAACCTCGGGGCATAATGTTATACCCGAAAATCCCTGGCTGTCAGCCCTCCTTATTGTCTCTGCGAGCACGGGAAGGGCTGTCATCATTGCCTTTTCCCTTGTCAGTTTTCCGACCGACCCCGGGTGTATGATTATCCGGTCGGCGCCCATCCATTTCGCTATCCGGCAGGTGTTCAAAATATACTGGATCGAGTTTTCCCTTTTTAATTCTTCCGCACTTGACAGGTTTATATAGTACGGCGCGTGTATGCTCAGCCGTATTCCTGCTTTCTTAGCTTCATCTCCTATTTTCTCCGCTGTTTCCTTTTTTATGTTTGTACCCTTGTTGCACTGGTACTCGTAGGCATTAAGCCCCATGTTCTTAAGCCATTCGGGCATCTGGTACGAATGCCTGTTCCCGTCTTCGTAAAACTTCTCAGAGTTCCCTGAAGGTCCAAACCATATCATGCCTGTTTCCCCAATCATTTAATTCTTATGCCGAATATCTTTCTTGCGTAGGAACCCACCACTACCATATCGTTGTAGATGGCGGGAGATGCCTCCACATTCCTTTCGACCGATACTGTATCAAGGGTTTCACCCGTCTTAGGATCCATCAGGTACATTCTTCCGCCCGAATCACAGTAAATCATATAGCTTGTCCCGTCATCAGACTGGAATACCACGGGGGTTGACCATCCGTAGCTCATTACCTTGGCCCAGACTTCCTCCCCGGTGTCTTTGTCAAGGGCAACAAGCCTTCCGCCCCATTCCGTTCCGGTTTTCGTAATGCTGAAGATAACGAGATTGGAAATATCCCCGGTACCGACAACAGGTGTTGCAAACACGCCGCCGTTAAGCTCATTTTCAATGTCATTATAGCATTTATAGGATCTGGACCATACCTGTTCCCCGGTCAATGCATTTATTTTACGGACGGTAGAGTCTCCTGTTCTGCCCTGGCGGTCCACCTGGTTTCCGGTATAAAGGAAAACACCGTCGGGAGTTTCTTCAAGCACAAGGGAAGCATCGGTATCATCGCCAAGGTTGAACGCCCATTTCGGCTTAAGGGTGTTAATATCAAGGCACTGCAGCATTCCCCCGTTGTCTGCGAAATACATCAGGTCCCTGTAAATAACCGGCGAATTCTCAATGCCGAGCCTGTCCCTGTAAATATTACTGTACCGATATTTTACCACCTCAGGGTCCATGGATAACTGCCCGGTTTCAATATCAAAGTTTGTGTTCAGCTTAACCTTATACAACAGCCCGTTTTCCCCGCATTCGAAAAGGGAATCGGTTTCTGCATGCACCAGGCCGCTTGAATCAAAAGCTCCCCACGTTCTTGAAGTATTCGGATCCCTTCCCGGTATATGAAAAATCTCGCTGTTGTCAATAAGGCTGAAAATCCTGTATTTCCATGGACTTGTCCTGCCTCCTCCAAGATCGTTAACACCCATTCCGGTATACAGAATAGGGTAGCCGCGCGGGTCAACCGTAGGCGTGCCTTTAATGGGAAAGCCTATATTGATTGAGGGTCTTGTCGGTTTTCCGGTTTCAAGGTCAAGGAAATATATAATCCCGCCAAGGGTACCCTGGATAACTTCGACAAAATCCCTGTCCTTGTATTCCGGGTACAGGTTCATTACTTTACGAACATTTTCCGGCCAATGCACTATCAGGGGCTGGCCTGTCCAGCCGACACCCGGCCATTGAGGATGCAGAAGCGGAATTTCATCAGAGGTCCATACTATTTCAAGTTTTTTCTCAACCACTTTCCGGGTCCCGTAAGCCGCGCCATTCCTGTAATTATTTCCCCGGAAAGTCGTAATGCCTTCAATCTTACTGTAAGATTCAGCGGAACCGAATACAATCTGATCGGCACTTTTGTAATTTGATACTGCGGTTGTACCCAAAAAAACCTGGTACTTGATTTTATCCCCGCTTGTATTGCCGGCCTGATCGCTTACCGGTGAAGGAGTAGGCTCCGGGGTTGGTGTGGGTGTAGGCGTGGGTGTGGGTGTGGGAGAAGGCGTCGGCGTCGCCTCAGGTGTTGGTGAAATCAACGGCGTAGGTTCTGAAGTCGGTGTTGCAGATGGTACATTATTGTTTCCATCACCGCCGTTATTTATATTAAACTGCCTGTAAACAAAAATTAATACAACCAGTAATATTACCGGTACTATCAGCATTACAGCCTTTCCTTTTCTGCTTTTCATTATGAACATCCTCCATTAATCATATGCTTTAGTTCCCTTTCGATTTATGAGAGGTAACTACATAATCATATATTTTTTTCGACATTTGTGCAATAACATTAAGAGCAGCGGACTCATTTACATCCTCGCTCATTACTGCAAGAATATAGGGTTCTTCTGCAAAAACAATTCCAACGTCATTGCAGACGCCTTGAAAATTGCCTATTTTATGGGCTACTTTCACATCTTTCGGAAGCAATGCGTTAATCCTGTCATTCCACATCGTATTCTGAAGATCCTCCATTAAGATTCCCGCTATTTCAGGCTCTTCATGGTAAAAGCGATAGAGTTCCCTTGCGTATACAGCCAAATCATACGGGCAGGAACGGTGATCGTTACCGTAGTTAATTGCCCCGCCGACATCCTGCATGAATTTCCTTATATTATCAATGCCAAGAAGGCGGATAATCATATTAATGCCGCAATTGTCGCTGTATACAATCGACAGCCTTGCCGTCTCCCGGACGGTATACTCGGTTCCGTAGGGAGAATTCTGAATAATTCCAGCTCCGGGTTCGAAATCCTCTTCAAAATAAACAAGTTTGTCATTAAAGTCTATTTCACCGGCGGCTATTTTTTTATACAGCAAAAGGTTCAGGGGCAGCTTCGTAGTGCTTGCAGCTATAAACCGTTCCTTATCGTTGATGCCGAATTCCTCACCCGTTGAAAGGTTTATGAAATATAAACCGTACCTTCCTTCCTGCCGGGAAATATACTCCTCAAGATCTTTTTTCAACTCTTCGATGGTTCGGGGAACAGCTTCAGGCTCAGAACCCGGTCCTGCTGTCGGAAGCGGTGTTGGTACTGCGGTTGGTATGGAAGTTACATCCGGTTCAGGTGTCAGAGTTGATGGAATCCAGGGATCCTGCGTTGTAACGGGCGTTGGTGATTGAATTGCAGTTAATGAAGGTGCTGCCGTCGGGCCCTGAAAATAATTTCCCGAACCTCCTGTATTATTCGAACTGTTTAAGTTTTTCAGGACATAGGCAGTACATAACAGCAAAAACAGCAATATCAATGCTGCCAGAATGTTTGCGCTTTTCTTTTTAAGGTTTCTGCGTCTTCTCATTTGTAAACCAACCTTCCGAAAATGTACTCCTGCATTCGAACCAAGTTCCGGTTACTAAATAATATAACAAAATAAGTAAATACGAATACATTACATTTCCGCATGTTTATTATAATATCCGGGAGTTGTCAAGTCCACCCGAAATAACCGCAAATAGCTTTACCATAATTAATATTGTCAACCATTTTTTAGTTGATCTTTTATTATTTATGAGTATAATTTAAAATATCCCAATATCTTTTAATTTTTTTACATACTTACTAATCATTATACATAATTTGTACGCTGAAACTTTTATGAAAATTACTATTTCATAAAAGGATGATAAAAATGTACAATTTTGTGATCTGTGAAGATAATATCACGACAGGGATTATGATTCAGAAAATAATATCAGAGTATGCCGGTGAAAAAAAGCTGGATTACAGCATAAAACTCTTATCGGAGAATTTTGATGAGGCCATTGAATTTGCAGAAGCCAATACCGGTCATGTTAACGTATTCTTAATCGATATTATCCTTAACGAAGGGAACAGAACCGGGCTTACTCTTGCAAAACAAATCCGGAAAGTTGATGTCATGGCATATTTTATAATAATAACATCCCACCCTGAATTAAGTCTTAAGGTTTTCAGGTATAAAATCAAGGCGCTGGACTGCATATTCAAACAGGAAGAGGATTTAGAAAAACGTATCCGTGAATGCCTTGATACCATTGTCTCAGAGTCTGTAAGAATAGACAGTCTGAAAGTACGGAACCAGATAACGCTAAGAAGCACGAGCGGTATTCACACGGTTAATTTAAGCGATATCCTGTATTTTGAAACAAGGCCGGGCTGCAGGTTCATTTACTGCATATTGATTGATCATACCTGTATTGAATTTCGCTATTCAATGAAAGATCTGATTAAAGAGCTTGACAGCCGTTTTTTCCAATGCCACCGCTCGTACATAATAAACACCAAGCATATTAAGAAGTTCTGCATAAACAGGCAGACCTATTCGGTTATAATGGCGGACAGTAAAATCTGTGATGTATCAAGGCCAAGATGGAAGGAGCTGATGTCCCATGTCAGACTTTGACAGTCTGACTGCAGCTTTGACTTTTTCCCTGGTCCATGTTCTCACAGTAATATACCTGAATTCCAAAAATGCAAGGCGCTCAAAACCGGTTTGCTTAAAACTGTTTGCCATATCGTTCCTGATTATTCTTTCATCCGGGATTTTAATACAGGATTCCTGCCTTTACTACCCGGTAGTTCTGTTTTTATTGCCGCTGTGTACCTTTTATGTTTACAGGCTCAGTATTGCAGAGGCATTTGCATTGTCTGTGGTAAGCGATTTTATTATTCTTTTTGGAGAACTGGCTGTTCGTACAGTTATGAATAAATATCATACTGGTGATTTTGCATCCTTTGGCGGTTTTATGCAAACTGTTTTAAGAATTCTGTTCTTTCTTTTTATAGTTGCTGTGTTAATTGCGTTTACCAGTTTCACCAGGAAAAGAGCAACAGGCAGAACCGTCACGAAAAGCACAGTTATTTACGTTTTGCTCCTTGCATCGGTTAATATTGCCCTAAACATTTACATTATATCAGGTACTGATTTCGAAAAGGTTTACCTGTGGAATTTAGGGTATAAGGCAACTGTCTTCATCCTGTTATTATTCATCCTTTCCCTGGGCAGTAAAATGCGGTTGGAGTACAGGAACCGGAAATACAAGCAGCTTAGCAGGTATACCCGGACAATCGAGGAATTGTGCGATAATTTAATAAGTTTGAAACACGATTTTTCAAATATTCTTTTATCCATCAACGGATACCTGGATGACAACCGCATCAGCGAGTTACGGGAATACCTCGGCAAATATGTGCTGAAAGACTATTGCAGGAATACTCAAAGCAGCTTTGCACTCTCGCTGAGGCATATTCAAAACCCGGCATTGAAGGGCATTATATTCTCAAAACTGGATCAGGCTTCAAGGAAAAACATAAAGATGTTTGTAAGTATATTTAACGATATTTATATTTGCAATATTGCTCCTTCCGATCTCGCAAGAATAATAGGAATTCTGCTTGACAATGCCATCGAAGCGTGTGAAAACTCAACCCGGAATGAACTGCACCTGGGAATGGAATCAGACAAAACCCATATTTCCATACTAATCGGGAACACTTACTGCCAGTTACCGGACATGACCCTTATCGGCAAACGAGGATATTCAACAAAAGGCAAAAACAGGGGGTTTGGACTGTATAACCTGAACAGAATACTGTCCCTCTACCCCCATGCCCATTTAAAAACCTCTGTAATCGATAACATGTTTTTTCAAGAGCTGATTATATTGAAATTGTAGTATTTCCGTTTTTTCTTCAATTTCTCATGACAGTCATTTCCAAACCAACAGTACTAATGGTTATACAGCCTCCGGAGGGCTTATCCGATTAGGAAAAGATATTTGCCATGATTTTATATAATCAAGACTTCGAAATTGAAAATAAAGTAATATTGACAACGATTGGCACTATTCTATAATGGTAAATAATAGAAATATAAAACAGTTCTTTTTCCATATACTATAAAGCTAACTATAAATCAGTTAAAACACAGCGAGTATGCCGGGAGGAATTCATTATGGAACTGCATTTGGACATTAAAACTGGAGATTTGCATATCGGGGACAAATATGTGATACGGCATGGCATGACGAGGAAGGAACTGCTGGCTCAGGAAGGTATTGAAAAGCTGTTCTATGATAATGCAGTGTATGATCGTGTAAATGCCATGATGCACACCTTTGAGGACCGCGGACATTCTGTCTTTATGACAGTGGGTTTTGAATTTAAAGATGAAAATCCGGAAGATGCAAGAATAACCGATATTGTAATGAAACTTGACAATGCCACCGCTTGGATAGCAAGAGGAGTGGGTGTATTGGAATACATGGATATAGAAGACGGGTATGCCGATTATGTCCGGAAGATAACAGGAAAGGCGGATTATTGGTTTGACGGTTTAATAAACTTTTCAGATGTAAATGGCGGAATATTTACTGCGAAAATTATGCAGGCTCCTGATTTAAACATATTCTATAGATACCCGGAGGATTAATATGAACAGGGAAGAATTGAAGAGATATTACCTCAACGATCCCGTTCTGTTCAATGCCCGGTACCAAGCCCAGGGCAAGTATCCCGGTTCTGTGGGCGTGAAAACGACAGGACCGTTATGGACAGAAATCTGTTTGTCCTGCAGAAGGAGACAGAAAGGCTGACAGAGGGCTATGCAATAACCCGGTATGACATGATAGAACAAAAGATTAAGGAAATTGAGAATAAACTTGATAAACTTGAATATATGGCCAAAAAACAGAAACATAAAGGATAAAGATTCGGATGTCCCCTATCCGAATCCTGTGTACAGGGAGTTTTTGAAGGCACGTAAGTCATACATGGAACAATGCTGCCGGTTACGGCAGCTGGATTACCTTGCTTTCCTTCGATTCCCTGTACAGTACGAAACGGTTTCCGATAACCTGTACAATTTCCGCCCCAAGCGCTTCTGCCAGTTCTTCGCAAACTTCCCTTGCACTGTACTCCGAGTTTTTCAGCACTGTGCCTTTTACAAGCTCTCTTGCCTCAAGAGCTTCATCAAACTGTTTTATTACATTGTCTGAAATTCCGCCCTTCCCTACTTGGAATATGGCGGGAATAACATTTGCAAGACTTCTCAGATAACTTCTCTGCTTTCCTGTAAGCATTTCCTATCAACTCCCGGTATATTAAAAATACCTGATTTTTATGGTATATATTCAAACTCCATCTCATCCCCGATACGTACAGTATCCCCTTCTTTTATGCCTTTATCCTCCAATGCCTGGATTACCCCCTTGCGCCTCAAGGCACGCTGGAAATACTGCAGCGATTCCCTGTCGTCAAAATTTATACCGCGAAGCAAATCCCTTATCCAGGGGCCGTCCACTACAAAAATATCATTTTCAGCTTCAACTGTAAACGGTTCTTCCTCTTCAGCCCTATATACAACTTCGGGTATTTCGGACATGTATACAACAGGCTCGGGCAACTTCTTAACCTGTTCGTAGACATGGTTTATAAGTTCCTTTACACCCTGCCCCGTTGCGGCACTGATAGGAAATACATCATAACCGAGTTCTCCCATCGCATCGGTAAATTCCTTCAACGCCACGTCATCTGCCGCATCAATCTTGTTCGCGGCAATAACCTGTGGCCTTTCTGCCAGTTCACTGCTATACTCCCTGAGCTCCCTGTTGATTACGTGAAAATCGTCAACCGGGTTACGCCCGTCGAGGGCCGCAACGTCAACCACATGTATCAGCATACGGGTTCTTTCCACGTGTTTCAAAAAGTCGTGACCCAGTCCGACGCCTTCATGGGCACCTTCAATAAGCCCCGGAATATCAGCCATGACAAAACTTTCACCCTCGCCCATTGATACGACGCCAAGGTTTGGTGACAAGGTTGTAAAGTGATAGTTCGCAATTTTCGGCCTGGCTGATGAAACCTGGGCCAAAAGCGTTGATTTCCCGACATTGGGAAAACCTATCAGCCCGACATCGGCTAACAGCTTCAGCTCAAGTATAATCCATCTTTCCTCACCCGGTGTTCCGTTTTTTGCAAAGTTCGGTGCCTGCCTTGTGGCCGTTGCAAAATGTATATTTCCTTTTCCCCCGATACCGCCTTTTGCAACAACCTCTGACTGGCCGTCTTCCACAAGGTCCGCAATAATAAGGCCCGTTTCCTTATCCTTTATGATGGTTCCGCAGGGAACCTTTATTATTAGATCACTGCCTCGTTTCCCCGTGCATTTTTTGCTGCCGCCGTCCTGACCGCGCTCAGCCTTGTAATGCCTGCGATACCGGAAATCAGCAAGGGTACGCAGGTGCTTGTCGGCAGTAATAATCACACAGCCTCCGTCACCGCCGTCCCCGCCGTCAGGACCTCCTGCGGGAATATACTTTTCACGGCGGAATGAAACCGCGCCGTTTCCTCCATCCCCTGCTTTTACGTATATCTCAGCAATATCAATAAACATATTACCTCCATAGCCCTGTACCAAAGGTGCATTTTGGTGAAGACAAAAAGAGGACGATTATTCTCGCCCCCATTAAATGATCTTTTTTCTATCCGACAATAATACTAACCTTTTTCCTTGTCTTTCCTAACCGTTCAAACTTGACAATTCCGTCTGCCTTTGCATACAATGTATCGTCCGAACCTTTTCCTACATTATCACCGGGATGAATTTTTGTACCTCTCTGCCTAACGAGGATATTTCCGGCTTTTACAAACTGGCCGTCTGCTCTTTTAACACCAAGTCGTTTAGACTCACTGTCACGACCGTTTTTGGTGCTGCCCACACCCTTTTTCTGTGCGAAGAACTGCAAATTTACCCTTATCATGTCTACACCTCCTCGTAATAAACCTGGATATATTCACTGTAATCAAGCTCGATTTGCCTCAATCCTATCTCCAGCGTCCTCAGTATTATATCCGCAATATAACTCTCACTTTCTCCAAGACTCTCAGGGACTTTACATTCTATGAAGCCATCGGACTCCTTATAATCCTTGAAGCCAACCTGTTCCTCCAGGCTGCCCAACGTTGTAAAAACTATGGCTGTCACAGCTGAGCAAACTATATCTTTTCCGGCTTCACTGTATCCTGCGTGTCCTTTAACTTTAAAACCCTTTATTCTTCCCAGGGCATCGTGAAAAATAACTGCCTTAATCATTATGCGTTTATCTTTTCAATCTGTACTTTCGTGTATGGCTGTCTGTGTCCCTGCTTCCTTCTGTAGTTTTTCTTCGGCTTATACTTGAAGACAATAATTTTCCTGCCTTTCCCATGGCCGAGTACCTTGGCGGTTACAGAAGCTCCCTCAACTGTCGGTGTGCCTACTGTAAACTCTTCACCTTCGGACACAGCAAGAACCTTGTCAAAAACTACAGTTTCGCCTTCTTCTGAAGAAATCTTCTCAAGAAAGAGAACATCGCCTTCCTGAACCTTGTACTGTTTTCCGCCGGTTTCAATTACTGCGTACACAATGAGCACCTCCTCTTACCCTGACTCGCCACGAAAGGGAGCGATAACGCATTTAAGCCCTTTCTGTGTGCGGTAACCGTTATATTTTAACACAGCATAATGTCATGTGTCAACTTATCTGTTTCTTTTCGGGTCATTCTTCTTCTAGAGAAGTCAAACATATGTGACACAACCTCTGAAAAATTTTCTCTGAACAATGCTGTAACTGCCCTTAATTGCAAATAATTATTTTGTCAAGGAGGAAAGCGGAGCGATCCTTGACTAAATAATTATTTGCGATACCATACTAAACAGCATTTTCAGAGAAATAATGTTCTACCAGCTCATTCGGTGTCTTAAAATTTAGTATTTTTCTCGCTATGTTATTATATCTGTTTACATATCTCTTAAATGCTTTTTGCATCTGCTCGTAG
>Ga0209537_1000179_pt1 | contig 73528 bp, 71 predicted proteins | sample BioPla4DNA1_FD_187698 | JGI IMG/M metagenome (GOLD analysis project Ga0209537, IMG submission 187698) | Biogas fermentation microbial communities from Germany - Plant 4 DNA1 (SPAdes) (version 2) | ecosystem: Engineered > Bioreactor > Anaerobic > Digestate | place: Bielefeld, North... | reverse complement strand
AGGGGATATTATCGAATATGATATAGAAAAAAGAACACTGAATGTAGTTGGAATTGAAGGAAAAGAAGTACCCAAAGAAGAAGTTGAGAGAGTATTTAACGAACGTAAGGAGAAGAATGGAATTATCCCGCGCCCGCCAAAAAAAGGGCTTTTTAAACGATATACCGAATCTGCACTTTCGGCTATGGAGGGAGCAGGGTATTAAAAAGGATCACATTTCCAATTCCAAAGTTTGCCGGGAGTGGAACAGAAGCATACCCGAAAAAAGCCAATATTCTTATATTTAAATAGAATGCAGGGTGATTGTATGTTTGAACTAAAAGAAATAAATGCGGCTGATAAAAATGAATTATACAGTCAAATAAATGCTTATCTTACAGGGTTAATAAGCAATGAATCCGACTGACTTGCCGGTATATCAAATGCCTGCGCCTTATTAAACCAAACTCTTTCCGATATTAACTGGGTGGGCTTTTACTTATGGAAAGGAGATGAACTGGTTCTAGGGCCATTTCAGGGCAAACCGGCATGTGTCAGAATAGGTCTTGGCAAAGGAGTGTGCGGAACTGCAGCAAAGAAAAGAGAGATTCAGCTTGTGGAGGATGTGGAACAGTTTCCGGGGCATATTGCATGCGACAGCGCGTCAAAGTCTGAAGTAGTTGTTCCAATAATAAAAAATGAAAGACTTATAGGTGTTCTTGATATTGACAGCCCGGTAAAAGCACGCTTTGATGACATGGATGCAAAAGGGCTGTCGGATTTTGTGAATATACTAAACAGGTACCTGGATTGGCCGGATAATTTCGTTTAAAACTCAGTATCCGTTTTTTGAAGCTCTAATCCAAAGAAGTTTAACTATACCCCAGCCGACAAGTGCGTATATTGCCATTGCAATTATAGTGGCAGGGTCAAACACCGATCTTGTTGCCAGGCCTGTTGTGGATACCGGGTTGAATATGCCTGAAAAAGGTGCTATAAATATGCCCGTTATGGCATATAAAAAAGCTGTAAATCCACTTCTTGGATTAGCTCCAAGCAGCATGAAAAGAAATCTTAGCCCAAGCAAAGTCTCTATCACTCCAAGGATATAGTAAATTATGTTTTTAGCTTTAACAAACCATACAGGTGTATCATGTTCTACGACAACATCACCTGAATTATGCCTTGTTATGTGAATAATATTATCTATTTTTTCCTGAGAAGATTCTTTTCCCTGATCCATATACATTACTCCTATTTGCGATAGTCTAGTTATTATTTAGTATTATCGAAAAAAAGTTTTATATTCATACACTTGACACGGGTTGCAATGATGATTTTTGCACAATATGCCATATAAAGCATATTATATTATGTAGTCTATGTTTATTTGTGGAGGTATGGAATGCAGGATTATTATGGGATGTCGCCATATACACCGGTGTATGGGTATAATGGCACGCGTACACCGTACAGAAGTGGTTGGCAATATCAGTCAGCCCAACAACCGATTCTGATGCAACAGCAGCCCCAAAGAGTTATCAGAGGATTTGCACCTTATACATACCCTCAAAATTACAGGGATGCTTTGGAATTACTTCGTGATGCTGTGAGAGGTGAAGCGGAAGACAGGGCGTTTTATGAATATCTTATTGAGAATGCACCCGATGAAAAGGCAAAAGAAATTATCAGAGGAATACGTGATGATGAAATTAACCATTTTTTCCTGGTTGGACAGGTATACTATGTATTAACGGGCCAAACAATACCAGCACAGGAGGAGATAGAATTTGAAGACCCCGACTCATATTGTGCAGGCTTAGAAAGTGCAATAATAGGAGAGCAGAATGCAGTTAAAAGATACAGACGAATTCTTTATGCACTTACAGACAGGGTATTAATTAATGTATTAACAGATATAATAACCGATGAAATAAGGCATGGAATACTATACAATTATTTGTATTCAAAAGCTAAGTGCCCGGTCTAAAAAGCTTAATTAAACGTATTAAAATGCGAACACTATGGTCGGGCAAAAAAAGGTCAGGTGGAGGAAGGTACTCCACCTTTTTTAACTAGATTTTACACTTTTATGTGAAGGATTGGATTTTTGAATGCTGATTAAAACCATCCCGATTAACAATATTACAACCCCTGATATAACATATGAATTCATGCTTTCGTTCAGAAAAAGCTTCGACCAGAGCAGTGTAAACAGAACAGAGGTATTACTGATTATACCCGCTGCAAGAAAGGATACCTTTTTCAAAGCTTCTGCATTAAGGTAGAAACTTACACCTGTAACAAGGCCAAGGCCAATTAAAGATAATATGGCCGGGATATTTACATTCCCGGTAAAAGGAGAGGTAAACGGTACGGGAATAAAAGTAACCATGGATGATAACAGGAATATTGAAAAGTTCATATTGCCCGAATCAATATAATTAACAAGGGCTTTTTGACTGGTAACATGAATGCCGGCTCCAATAGCTGCAAAAATGAGCAGAACGGACGATAATAAATTCCCTTCAAAAAGTTCGGCCAGAGTCATACCTTTCCAGCTTACCAGGAATACCCCGGCAAGACAGAATAATGAAGCAACAACTTTAACAGGGGTAATTTTTTCTTTGAACAGAATAAATGCCATGATCAAAAGAAATACCGACTGTATAGGCCAGATGATTACATTGCTGTAAGCATAACCAATGCTGATGGCAATGTTCTCAAATATATAATTCAGGCTTTTACCTATAACTCCAATCCATATCCATTTATCCTTCCAATAAATTGAGATTTTCTTACCTTTGGCTTTCATGAAAAGCCCCAGAAAAACAAAGCCAAATAAAAAACGTCCGAGTGTTATTACGCTGCTGGAGAACATTGTTGATGCAGATTTAACCATCACCCCGACAAAACTCCATAAAAGTGTTGCAATAATGAGATATAAGTAACCCATGTAGTCAGCTCCTATGTATAAATATTTTACTTTAATAAAAAATAAAAGCTAAAAAGCATTATACAACGGAAAAAGCAGGGAAGCAATTATTACGGTTGTATTTTTAATGACATACGTGCTATAATACTAAATATTGCTTCTATAAGAAATCAATTCTTTGATTATCTTAATCTGAAATTATATTATTTTAATTCAAATTTAATTTTAATAACGATAAATTCTCGCTAGCCGGGAGTTTACTAAAAAAAGGGGGAAATGGCTTGGAATTAAAAGAAACAGTAAAAGAAGTTGTTTATTCAGTGGTACCTATAGTGATTATTGTTGCTGTGGTACAGTTTGCATTAAAACTGCCTGCAGAGACAATTGTTAATTTCTTTGGTGGTGCTGTTTTTGTTTTTATAGGGCTTGTACTGTTTTTAACGGGAGTAAAGGTTGGTTTTTTACCGGTAGGCGAATCCATAGGTAATGCAATTGTTTCAAAAGGTAAAATGTGGATTGTTTTATTGTCTGGTTTTATCATTGGATTTGTTGTTAATGTGGCAGAGCCCGATCTTCAGGTATTAGCCGGGCAAATAGATCAGGTGTCAGGAGGTACCATTAGCAAAACTTTGATAATTGTTGTTGTTTCATTGGGGATTGGTGTATTTCTTGCGCTGGGTCTTTTGCGAAATTTTCTGAAGATACCTATGTTATATTTGTTATTAGGCGGATATGCAATTGTTTTTGTTCTTTCCATGATCACACCAAAACATTTCTTTGGTGTGGGCTTTGATTCGGGGTTTGTAACCACAGGGCCAATGACTGTACCATTTATTATTTCTCTCGGTGTTGGTGTTTCCTCAGTTATGGGAAAACATAAATCTGATAACGACAGTTTTGGTTTGGTTGCATTATCCACCATTGGACCGATTATTGCAGTATTGTTATTGGGGGTATTTTTTGGATGATACTAAATTTGTTTGATGGCTTTGGCGATGTATTAATAGAAGTAGCATTGGCATTGACACCAATAGCAGTTGTGTTTGCTTTCTTCCAAATATTTGTTTTGAAATTCCCTAAGAAAAAGATTATAAATATAATTAAAGGGGTAATTATAACATTTTTTGGCTTATCGTTTTTTCTGCAGGGTGTGAATGCCGGTTTTATGCCGGTTGGTGAGCTAATGGGGATGGCTCTTGGAGAAAGTGAATATAGCTGGGTTTTAGTCCCTATTGGTTTTTTGCTTGGGTTTGCTGTAACCCTGGCAGAACCGAGTGTTCATGTTTTGGTAGACCAGGTGGAGGAAGCATCCGGGGGGCATATTAACAAAAAGGTAATGCTGATTACGGTGTGTATTGGTGTGTCTATATCTGTGGCTCTGGCAATGTTAAGAGTTATTAAGGGAATACCGTTGTGGTATATTCTTATTCCAGGTTATATAATTGCATTTGTTTTGGCTAAATTTGTGCCTGCCCACTTTGTACCTATTGCATTTGACTCTGGAAGTGCAGCAACGGGTCCTATGACCGTAACATTGATATTGGCAATAGTTATGGGCGCAGCAAAGCAAATTGAAGGCAGGGATCCATTGATAGATGGCTTTGGTATGACTACCATTGTTGCTCTTGCTCCAATCCTTACTGTTTTACTTCTTGGGTTCCTGTATGGAAGAAAGGAGAAAGAAACAGATGGCTGATTTACAAGAACAGTACAAACTTATTGTAACCATAGTAAAAAAAGGGATAGCGAGCAAAATTGTGGAAACAACCAAAAAAGCAGGAGCCGAAAGCGGAACCATCCTCCTGGGAAGAGGTACGGCTGAAGAATCAATATACCTTGATTTGCTTGGTATTAATTTTGATCTTGAAAAAGAGGTTATTTTCACCATTTGTGAAGAAAGTAAGGTAGAAAATGTTTTAGAGGCAATAACAGGCGATGTTAAGCTGAAGAAACCGGGGAATGGAATCAGTTTTGTAGTAAATTTAAAAACATTAAGCCGAGTCATTCCTTTGCTTAAAGACCAGGACAAACACTAACCTGTAATTCGAAAAATTTAGTATGGAGGTAATTAATGATGCCTGATACCGTGAAAACAAATCTAGAGCTTATTGTAACCATTGTTAACAAAGGTTATTCAGAAGATGTGGTTGATGCCACAAAAAGAGCCGGCGCAACAGGTGGTACAGTTTTGCATGGAAGGGGCACAGGGATACACGAAACAGCAAAACTGTTTGGCATTCCAATAGAACCTGAAAAAGAAATTGTTCTTACCTTAATTGATAAGAATAAAACCCAGGCAGTTTTAGAGGCCATAAATGAAACAATTAAACTCTACAAACCGGGAACGGGTATTGCCTTTGTTCTTGAAGTGGAAAAAGCTTTGGGAATAAACCATCAGTTTGAAAAGGAACAGAAGTAAATATAAAAGAAAGTACTTGAGATGCAAGTTATTAATTTATAACTTGCATCTTTTTAATATTTATACGGTAAAAGTATTATGAAAACATTGCGGTTATTTTTTATGTTAATCATAATCTTAAGTATATTATTTGATTAGTTAAATTCATATAATAAAAATGATACTATTCAAAAAATGAAGTCTTAAATACAAATAAATTTCATAAAACTATTGACATCAATAGTATAACTGTATACAATTATTCAAGAATATCAGCTGGAAGAATATAACCCTCAAAAGGTAATTCGTGTCTCTTGGTATTAACTTCAATGCTTTAAGGAACAGGTTTTAAGGAGGATCAGAGATGAACCGTGAAATGAACAAAGAACAGCTGGAGCAATATTACGAACGTTCAGCTCAGATTATTGACAGGGACAGCTACTACAGTCCTGATTTATATACAAAATATAATGTTAAGCGAGGTCTTAGAAACGAGGACGGTACTGGTGTAGTAGTGGGGCTTACCGAGATTGGCGATGTTCAGGCCTATACCTTCGAAAATGGTGTAAAAATCCCGCAAAAAGGAAGGCTTATTTATCGGGGCATAGACGTGTACGAGCTTGTGGATGCATGTATGAAGGAAAACAGATTTGGTTTTGAAGAATGCGCATATCTTCTTTTATTTGGCGAACTTCCAAACCAGGCTCAGTATGACGAATTTAAAAAAGTACTTTCCTGTCACAGGTATCTGCCCGATGGCTTTGTACGTGATATTATCATGAAAGCGCCAAGTGCAAACATAATGAATAAGCTGGCAAGCACCATTCTTGTTGCTTATTCCTATGATGAGAGCCCTGAGGACACAAGTGTAAAGAACCTGTTCAGACAGAGCATGGAAATTATTGCCCGTATGCCGCTTCTTGCAGCATATGCATATCAGGCCAAATCACATTATTATAATGGCAGCAGTCTTTTCATACATATGCCTGAACCTGAATTATCAACAGCAGAAAATATGCTGCGTTTAAGCAGGCCGGATTGTTCATATACCCAACTTGAAGCATCAACTCTTGATATAGCGTTAATACTGCATGCCGAGCACGGCGGTGGCAATAATTCAACATTCACAAGCCATGTTGTTGCCTCTACAGGAACAGACATTTACTCATGCATTGCAGCAGCATTAGGATCGCTTAAAGGCCCCAAGCATGGTGGAGCTAATCTGAAAGTTATGGAAATGATGAATGAGATAAAACGGGAAGTCAGGAACTGGGACAGCGATTCACAGGTAAGTGATTACTTAGTAAAAATACTTAAAAAAGGTGCTTACGATCAAAGCGGATTAATTTATGGTATTGGTCACGCTGTATATACATTATCCGATCCAAGGTGTGTACTTTTGAAGAAAAAGGCTAAAGAACTGGCAGAAGCAAAAGGGAGAATTGAAGAATTCATGCTTTATGAAAAAGTAGAGCAGCTTGCCCCTGTTGTCTTTAATGAACTGAAAAAGACAAACAAACAAATGTGTGCCAATGTAGACTTTTATTCAGGTTTTGTATATGATATGCTAAACATTCCTACAGATTTGTTTACGCCAATTTTTGCAGTAGCAAGGGTTGTTGGACTTTGCGCCCATATTATTGAAGAAAGGATTAACGGTGGCCGAATTATAAGGCCTGCGTATCAATACGTAAGGGAAAGATCAGAATATATCCCGTTGCATAGACGGAAATAGAGGCGGGGTAGACCCATTCTCCTTCAGTGGCGGGGCAGTTCCCACCGGTGGCATTCGATTAAAGTTAATATTCTATTATAAAAAAGCAGGTGAAATCCTGCTTTTTTATTTTTATTTGCCGGGTAATTCCATAAAACGTAATATTGCTTTACCATTAATTTATGGTAAAATAAGCTTGTTATACGTAAATGGTTGATAATTTAGAATATCAGTCTTTTAGAGTGTTTTTGACATATTATATACATCAGAAAAAAGAGTTAAGATTTTCGGGGTGGACAGATTGCATTTAAAAAGTATTGAATTGCAGGGGTTTAAATCCTTTGCTGATAAAATAACTCTTCATTTCAATAAAGGTATAACGGCGGTGGTAGGACCAAATGGCAGCGGAAAAAGTAATATTTCGGATGCGGTCCGCTGGGTTCTCGGGGAACAAAGTGTAAAATCCCTTCGTGGTAGCAAAATGGAGGATGTCATTTTTGCCGGTACGCAACACCGCAAACCTGTTGGTTTTGCACAGGTATCGCTGCTGATAGATAATTCAGACAGAACTTTGCCAATTGACTTTTCCGAGGTAACAATAACAAGGAGGGTATACCGATCTGGTGAAAGTGAATATTTTATAAATAAAACTCCCTGCCGCCTTAAAGATATAAATGAACTTTTTCTGAATACAGGTGTTGGTAAGGAGGGGTACTCTGTTATTGGGCAGGGCAAGATAGACGAAATTCTCAGTACCCGCTCTGAAGACAGGCGCGCTATTTTTGAAGAAGCAGCAGGTATAATGAAATATAAGGTCAGAAAAAAAGAAGCTGAGCGCAAGCTTGAAAGTACAAAGCAAAACCTGCTTAGAATTGATGATATAATTCTGGAACTGGAGTCCCAGTTGGAACCCCTTAAGGAACAAGCTGAAAAGGCCAGAAATTATATTGAGTTAAGCAGCGAACTTAAGGAAATTGAAGTTGCGCTTTACCTGGATAACATTGAAAAGAGCAGGGATAAAATTGAAGAAATAGATAAGCAGATTAATCAGGCAGAGAAAGACATACAGGAAGAAAAAACCCGCCTGGAAGAGAAAATGCGGGAGAACCGCGGAAAAACCGAGAGGCTTGAAAGGCTTAAAAAGAGTTTGGAAGCTTTACGGACTGAACTTGTTGAGCTGGATAAAAATATAGATCAGCTCGATAATCAAATAAAGATAGATGAAGAAAAGATAAGTCACATAGAATCAAGCAATGCCGCTTCCAGCCAGGATATTGATGAATTAAGAGAAAAAATAAAAATGGTGGAGGCAGATATAGAAAAAAGAAAGAACAGGCTCTCAGTTCTGGATAAGGACAGAGAAAAGTACATAGAATTGCTTTACGCGGCAGAAGAAAAACTTGCGGAAGTAATGTCACGCCTTGATGAAAGTGAAAAACGCATAGAACTTATGAAACAGGAGGTAATGGATAAGCTGGACATTTTGTCCGAGTGCAGAACCAGATATAACAGTCTGAAAAATGAAAAAGAAGCTTTCACCATAAGACAAACAAAACTGGATGTTGAGATTAACAAGATTATCCTGGATAGGGATCATGAAAAGATGCGGCTTGAGCAGGCAGAAAGTGATTTACGCGGGCAAAAAGATGCTCTGGAAGCAAAAAAAGAGGAAATAAACAGCAGTATTATAAATATGCAGAGTTTTCAAAAAGACCTGGATACACTTAGAAAAGAGCAAAACCGGTGCCTTTCCGAGCTTCAGACCGCAAGATCCCGCAGTAAGGTATTAAAAGATATGGAAAGTAGCCTTGAAGGCTACAATTATAGTGTAAAAGCTATCCTTAAAGCCTGCCGGGAAAAGGAAGGGTTTGGAGAAGGCATCTTTGGCGCATTGGCACAGCTTATTACTGTACGGGAACATTTTGAAACTGCAATAGAAGTATCCCTTGGCCAGGCTCTTCAGAATATTGTTACAGAAGATGAATATACGGCGAAAAACGCCATTAATTATCTTAAAGAGAACCGCCTTGGCCGTGCTACGTTTTTGCCAATTACCTCTGTCAAACCCAGGGTTTTGGATTCTGATATCGTCACAAGGCTTGAAAGGGAAAAAGGTTATTTAGGACTTGCCTCCGACATGGTATATTGTGAACCAAAGTTTAAAGACATTATTCTTAGTATTTTAGGCAGGACAGTTGTAGTTGATAATATTGATAACGGTATTGCAATATCAAGAAAGTTTAAATTCAGTTTCAGGGTTGTAACAGTAGAAGGAGAAGTTTTAAATCCGGGAGGCTCTATGACAGGTGGAAGTCAGCCGTCAAAATCCTCAAGCCTTTTGTCAAGAAATAGAATTATTAAAGAGTTGGATGACAAGATCAGTGTATTAACTGATAAGTACCAAAAGCTTGAAAAATCCTGCTCAGAAAAGGCTGATGCTATCAAAAAAACAGAAGAAAGTATAAAGGTCCTTCAAAAAGAACACCATGATTTGGAACTTGTAGTTTTACGCGAAGAACAAAGAGTTCTTTCAATGAAGGATTCTATAGAGAAATTAAAGTACAGGCAGGATATGCTTTTAGCAGAAAAGAATGAGCTTTCCCAAAATATTGAATCCATAGAAAAAGAAATCCTGTATGAAGGTAAAAGGATTTCCGAGATTGAGCAAAGAATCGCCACTCTCAAGGAAAATATAGAGGAAAATCAGCTGAAAAGCAAGGAAGAACAAGCTGCAAGGGATGCTATTCATATGGATATCAACGACTATAAGGTTTCTGTAAATTCCATACTTGAAAGCATGGATCAAACCCGCGAATCCATCAGAAGTTTAAACGAGGAGAAAAGCCTTGTTGAAGGTAATATAAACAAAAGACTTCAGGAGCAAATTAAAAATAAGGGTCGTCTCGAAGGCCTGCAATCTGAAATTACAAACTTAAAGGAGAGAATAAAGGAACTGAATGAGATCAAAGTAGGAAAGAATCTGAAACTTGAGAGTCTATCGGCAGAAACGGCAGCTTTAGAGGAAGAAATTTCGGGTATGGTTGAAGTGGTTTCATCATATAATGATGCAATTCATATACTACAGGAACAATATAACAGGCTTGAAATTAGAAAAACAAAGCTTGAAACCGAACTTGAAGCAATACAAAATCGTTTGTGGGATGAGTATGAATTAACCTATGGAACAGCTTCAGAATATAAAAAAGAAATTACTAATTTACGGCAAACCCAGTTGAGGATTAATGAGTTAAAAGCCAAGGTACGCGAAATGGGACCTGTAAATGTATCGGCAATAGAAGATTACAGCAAAACTAAAGAAAGATATAATTTTATGACTAAACAGAGGAATGATCTTGTTAAATCCGAGGAAAAACTGAACCGTATAATCCGTGAAATGCTGTCAATTATGAAAAAGCAGTTTATGGAGGAATTTCAGCGCATAAACAGGAATTTTAACGAGGTATTCAGGGAATTGTTCGAAGGCGGAAGGGCAGAAGTAGTGCTTGAAGACCCGGACAATGTTTTAGAATGTGGTATAGATATTATAGCCCAGCCTCCGGGTAAAAAGTTACAGAACATGCTGCTGTTATCGGGTGGAGAAAAGGCAATGACGGCAATAGCACTGCTTTTTGCGATATTAAAGCTTCGTCCTGCTCCTTTCTGTGTTCTCGATGAAATAGAAGCGGCACTGGATGATGCTAATGTATATAAATTTGCTGACTATATTAAAAAGTTCACCGGTACCACGCAGTTTATAGTTATTACCCACCGAAAAGGAACAATGGAGTCCTCAGATGCATTGTACGGAGTTACCATGCAGGAATATGGCGTGTCGTCTGTGGTATCGTTAAAGCTTAGCGATGTTGACAAAGCTGTATAGAAGTTAACGCAACAAATAATAATGTAAGTATTAAGGCTATAACCTAAACGATAGATAAATTTGAAACCAATATTTTAGCAAAGGAGATAAGACACAATGGCTTTTTTCGACAAATTAAAAAACGGTTTAAGAAAAACAAGGGAAAGCATTACCCAAAGAGTTGACAAACTTCTTGCTTCTATGGGGAAGATAGATGAAGAATTATTTGAAGAACTTGAGGAGATTTTAATAACTTCGGATGTGGGTGTGGACACAACACTAAAAGTGATCGAAAGTTTGAAGCAAAGGGTAAAAAATGAGAAAGTGGCAGATCCCAGACAGGTAAAAAATCTGTTAAAGGAGGAAATTACAAAAATCCTCAGTTCGGGTGATGCTGAGCTGAATCTTAACACAAAGCCTTCGGTAATAGTAGTAGTTGGTGTAAACGGTGTTGGAAAGACTACATCCATAGGGAAAATATGCAATATGCTGAAAATGCAGGGCAAAAAAGTTTTAATGGCAGCAGGAGATACCTTTAGGGCAGCTGCAATAGATCAGCTTGAAATATGGGCAAAAAGAGCAGATGTTGATATAATTAAACACTCGGAAGGCTCAGACCCGTCAGCTGTTATTTTTGATGCAATTCAGGCAGCAAAGGCAAGAGGTTTTGACGTAGTTGTATGTGATACGGCAGGACGCCTGCATACGAACAAAAACCTTATGGAAGAGCTTAAAAAAGTTTTTCGCATAATAAACAGGGAACTCCCTGATGCAGATATTGAAACTTTGCTTGTTTTGGATGCAACTACAGGCCAGAATGCTGTTTCCCAGGCAAGGAATTTTACCGAGGCAACCGGTGTAACAGGGCTTGTTCTTACGAAACTTGATGGTACGGCAAAAGGTGGTATTATCGTGTCCGTTAAATCTGAACTGGATATACCGGTAAAATTTATCGGTGTAGGCGAAAAAATTGACGATTTGCAGCCTTTCAATGCCCAGGATTTTGCAGATGCATTATTTATATAGCCAGTCGATTTGCCCTTTCGCAAGATAGCGTTAAGTTACCGTAGGTTAAGAAGAATGGAGTATCGTATAATTTGAAAAAGGAGATAACATCCGCAATATCCGCACAGGTTGGACGGTAATTGGAAAGACAGCTGTGTCAGGCTATTGAAAAACATCGTGTGTGCTTGACAATTAAAAAATAATTATATAGAATAGATAAAATTTAAGAAAAACAAGTTTTCTGGCGAAACTGTACAGATTATTTAAATGCTTATTGTGTGAAAAATAAAAAGGAGGAATGGATATGGCAATTATATACCCTGAAGTATCGAGAACTTTCAGTGAGTTTTTACTAATACCCAACTTAACTACAAAAGACTGTACACCTGCAAGTATTGACTTAACAACTCCCCTGGTTAAATTTTCAAAGGACGATAATCCTTCTCTTAAGTTAAATATACCTATTGTCAGTGCTATAATGCAATCGGTGTCAAATGATACACTTGCTATTGCTTTGGCAAGATGTGGCGGTCTTTCATTTATATATGGGTCGCAGTCAATTGAAACCCAGGCCGATATGGTAAGAAAAGTAAAGAAGCACAAATCCGGTTTTGTTGTAAGTGATTCAAATGTATCAATAAACCATACGCTTAAAGACGTACTTGCGATAAAAGAGAAAACAGGCCACTCAACAATTGCAGTAACAGATGACGGAACAGCTAGTGGGAAACTGCTTGGAATTATTACCAGCAGAGATTATCGTTTAACCCGTGATCCTCTGGATAAAAAGGTGGCAGATTTCATGACACCTTTTAAGGAGCTTATTGTTGGCAGGCTTGGAATAACTCTTAGCGAAGCCAATGATATCATTTGGGCGCATAAACTAAACTGCCTGCCAATAGTTGATGACGAACAAAGACTTCATTATCTTGTTTTCAGAAAGGACTATGATGATCATAAGGCCAATCCCGAGCAATTGATGGACTCCAGGAAGAGGCTCATGGTTGGTGCAGGAATAAATACATGGGACTATAAAGAAAGGGTTCCTGAATTAATAAATGCTGAAGTAGACGTACTTTGCGTAGATTCATCCGATGGTTTTACCGAATACCAGAGAGATACACTTCAATATATAAAAGAAAATTTTGAGAATGTAAAAGTAGGCGGCGGAAACGTTGTAGATAAGGAAGGCTTTATGTACCTTGTTGAATCGGGCGCTGATTTCGTTAAGGTTGGAATTGGCGGGGGTTCAATATGTATTACCAGGGAACAAAAAGGAATAGGCCGTGGACAGGCAAGTGCAGTTATTGAGGTGGCTAAGGCGCGGGATGAGTATTTTGAAAAAACAGGTATTTACATTCCAATCTGCTCTGATGGTGGTATTGTACATGATTACCATATAGTTCTGGCTTTAGCAATGGGCGCTGATTTTGTTATGATGGGCCGATACTTTGCGAGATTTGATGAAAGCCCGAATAAAAAGGTAAAACGCGGAAACAGTTATGTGAAGGAATACTGGGGAGAAGGTTCAAACAGAGCACGAAACTGGCAGAGATATGATTTGGGAGAAAGCAGTAACCTGAAGTTTGAAGAGGGAGTTGACAGTTATGTGCCATACGCTGGAAAACTTAAGGATAACCTGGATATAACTCTTTCGAAAATACGTTCTACAATGTCCAGTTGCGGAGCCAAATCTATAAGGGAACTGCAAAAAAATGCACGCCTTACAATTGTTTCTTCCACCAGCATTATAGAAGGCGGTGCTCATGATGTAATACTTAAGGAAAGTGAGTATTAATCCCTGTTGACAGGGCGGGTCGAAGAAATTCGATGCCAGACCTTGCAAATATTATGTGGCTAAGCCATACTTTGTTTATTTGAATTGGCATACCAACAATTATGTAAAAAAGGGTACAATTTCGCACAAGGGCGAAACTGTACCCTTTATGCATTCTGCGAAAACATCGGTTTACAATACAATTTAAGCATCTCTAAGTCCCGCCACTTTTCAAACTGTAAAAAATCAGTTTTTTCAAAGCAGTACCCAATGAATGCAAGCATTTTTTATATCAGATAAACTTATATTGTTAAGAATATTTCATAACCAATTGGCTAATACTGATTTAAGATATATTTATGGGAGGTTTTTATTTGAATCCTAAGGTTTTATTTGCAAAACAAACTGAAAATAATGAAAATAAAGAGCAGACCTCAAAAGATAAAATAGATAATATTAAGGAAATGGGCACTGTTGAGGTTCAGGAAAAGGACAGAAAAATTCATTGTCTGACCATTATTGGCCAGATCGAAGGTCATATGGTACTGCCTCCACAGAATAAAACCACTAAATATGAGCATGTTATACCCCAATTGGTTGCAATTGAGGATGATAAAAAAATAGATGGTCTGCTACTTATATTAAATACTGTAGGTGGTGATGTTGAGGCCGGTCTTGCCATAGCAGAGATGGTTGCATCAATGTCCAAACCAACGGTGTCTCTTGTGTTGGGCGGTGGTCATAGTATTGGAGTGCCAATGGCAGTTTCAACAAATTATTCTTTCATAGCCCCATCGGCTACAATGACCATTCATCCCCTTCGCTTAAGCGGAATGATAATCGGCGTTCCGCAGACCTTTGAATATTTTGACCGGATGCAGGAACGAGTTGTTGAGTTTGTAGCAAAAAACTCCAATATTTCAAAGGACAATTTCCGTAAACTGATGCTGAAAACAGGAGAACTGGCAAACGATGTTGGAACGGTCCTGTTTGGGCAGGAGGCTGTGGAACATGGTATTATCAACGAAGTTGGTGGCCTTGCTTCGGCTCTGAAAAAACTCGATTATTTTATTGAGCAAAGAAAACAAAATCCGGAAGGAGGCCAACTGCAATGATTTATTCAATAGTACCCTATGATCATCTGATGTTTTATCCGGAAGAGAATAAACAGGAGCGGATGGAAGTTAATATCAATGGTGAACAGGTTATCCTTCTGAAAAGCGACAATAACACATATACAATTGAAAGGCTGATTTCAACAAACCCAGTGTCATATCTGATCCCTGAATTAATGCCAGGTACTACGATTATGACAATTAGATCAAAAAAAGAGAGCCCTGATGTAAAATGGGAGATCTTAAACGGTGGCCCAATACTAACCGAAGAATAATGCATTTACAGTAAAAATTTTATTGATGGTAATAATGAGGATGTGCGAAAAAATCTCCGGAGATAAAAATAAAAAGATTGATAAATTATTAACATAAACTCTTGACATTTAGAATTATAGTAATATAATAATAACAATAACTGGAGTAACAAACTGAATAAAGCTGGATGAAGATTGAAAGAGAGTTGCCATAAGGCACACCGAAGGAGTAAATCTCTCAGGTTAACAAGATTTCAATCGGACGGACCTCTGGAGAGACCATGTATGGCGCCGAAGGGGCAAGCCCGAAAGGGTGTATCTCTCAGGCAAAAGGACAGAGTATGCGGGGATTTTAGCAAGCGGCTGAAATCTATTTTTGCAATACTTTAATATTTCAGAGGTCAAACATTTGGTTTGGCTTACTTTTTTAGGAGGGGTTTTCTGTGGCGAAGATAATAGTAACAGATAAAATGGCACCGGACGGAATTGAATACTTAAAAAGTAAAGGCTTTGAAGTTGATACACCGTTTGGAATTTCCCATGAAGAACTGCTTGAAGTAATAGAAAAATATGATGCCATTATAGTAAGAAGTGCTACCAAAGTGAGAAAAGATGTTATTGAGCGTGCCAGGAATTTAAAAGTTGCCGGAAGAGCCGGCAATGGTATTGACAACATTGATGTGGACGAATGCACCAAAAGAGGTATAGCCGTGGTGAATACACCCGAGGGAAATATTATGGCAGCTGCTGAAATGGCTGTTGGTATGGCTTTTTCAATTTTCAGAAATATCCCTCAGGCGCATTTTGCAGCCAAAAACAAGGATTTCAGAAGGAATAAGTTCATAGGTGAAGAACTTGATGGCAAAGTGGCAGGCGTTATTGGTGTAGGTAAAATTGGGTCAATTGTTGCGAAAAAACTCCTTGGAGTTGGTATGAGGGTTGTAGGATATGATCCATATGCAGCTGACGATAAGTTCGAACAACTGGGAATTAGCCGTTGTGAAACTTTAGAAGAACTTTTAAAGATTTCAGACTTAATAACCCTACATATACCGAAGAGCCCGCAAAACATGGGTTTAATTGGCGAAAAAGAGCTTAAAATGTGCAAAAAAGGAGTCCGTATTGTTAATGTTGCCAGAGGCGGTATGATTGATGAAAAAGCACTTTATGATGCTATAGTTGGAGGGCATGTTGCAGCAGCTGCACTGGACGTTCAGGAAGTTGAACCCAACTTCACAAAGAAACCCGAAGAGCAGGATTACTGGAATCCACTCCTTGATCTGGATAACGTTGTTTTCACACCACACCTTGGCGCATCAACCAAGGAAGCAAATTACAATGTAAGTATAGGTGTTGCAAAGCTGGTTGAGGGCGTTTTGAATGGCGAGCTGGTACCTGCAGTTAATATGCCCCCGGTATCTGGAGATATCAGTAAGTTAAGGCCATATATCGACCTGGCTGAGAAACTTGGAAGTATTTACTATCAGGCAGAAAAAGACAGGGTAACAAAGATTGAAGTGATATACAGCGGAGATGTTGCCAAAATGGCAACTAAGGCCATAACTCTTTCTGCAATAAAAGGATTTCTTAACAGTGCGGGGGATCCTGATGTAAATTACATCAACGCAGAATTAAAACTTAAGGAGCTTGGCGTGAAGCTGGTTGAAAGCAAAAGCTCGCACCTTGATAAATATACAAACCTTATAACTGTTAAATTTACTACTGCAAATAAGGAGCAGTCGGTATCAGGTACGGTATTTGCCAAGGATGTTATTCGAATTGTTGACTTTTTCGGATATCAGTTGGATTTTGAGCCCACACCTCATGTGATTGCTCTACAGAATGTAGACGTTCCGGGAATTATAGGAAAGGTTGGTACATTACTTGGAGCAAATGACATTAATATAGCTGCAATGCAATGGAGCCGTAATAGAAGAGGGGAAAAGGCCGTATCTTTTGTAAGCGTTGATACCGAGATATCCAATGATATACTGAAACAGATACTGCAGATTGATGGAATATTAAAAGCTTCAAGACTTCATTTCTGACACCCGTCTCTGCAATCGGGCTAAGGGGATTGCACATCAATATAAAAAATACTATATCATAGATTTGCTAATCATGTGGTCGGTTAATTAACCGACCTTTTATTATCCGGAAAAATGGTATATTATTTTATTATGCTTAGAATACTTGTATAGTAATTATATCTTATATTTTGGAGGATTTTATATGCCGGTTAAAGTGGGATGTATATCTCTTGGGTGTCCAAAAAACCTTGTGGACAGCGAAATAATGCTTGGAATGTTAAATAAAAATGATTATCAGATTACAATAGATTTGCAAAAAGCCGACGCCATTATAATAAATACATGCGCCTTTATAGGCGATGCTAAAGAAGAGGCCATTGATGCAATACTAAGCGCATCTCTTTATAAAAAAACAGGAAATCTGAAAGCTCTGATTGTTACGGGCTGTTTGGCTCAGCGGTATAAAGATGAAATTATCAGAGAAATTCCCGAAGTTGATGCTGTTGTTGGAACTGGTAATATTCATGAGATTCAAAGTGTAATCAAAGAGCATGTAACGGGCAGCGGCCAAAAAAGACTTTTTGTAAATGATCCGAAAGATATTGACTATCTGGACAATATTAGAATGCTGTCTCAGACAGGTTCTTCCCAGTACCTTAAAATAGCTGAAGGATGCAGTAATCACTGTACATACTGCATTATTCCATATTTACGAGGCCCATATAGAAGCAGAACTTTGGAAAGTATTGTTTCTGAAGCCGAAAAGCTGGTTACAGCCGGGGCGCGGGAACTTATTCTTGTAGCACAGGATGTCAGTAAATACGGTGAAGACAGGTATGGTGAGTACAGGCTTGTAGAACTTATTAAAAAGTTATCCGCAATTGACGAGTTAAAATGGATTCGGCTGTTATACTGCTACCCTGAAAGAATAACTGATGAGCTTATTAACGAATTAAAGCATAATCCAAAACTTCTGAAATATCTGGATATACCAATACAGCATGCATCAGACAGGATACTTAAATCTATGGGAAGAAAAACAGGAAGGAAGGAACTTATTGAGCTCATAGAAAAACTCCGCTCAGAAATACCCGGGATCATTCTGAGAACAACTCTGATAACGGGTTTTCCCGGTGAAACTGACCGGGATTTTGAAATACTGAAGGATTTTATTATAGAATATCCTTTCGACAGACTGGGCGTGTTTGCATACTCCCGTGAAGAGGGCACTCCCGCAGCAAAAATGAAAAATCAGATAGAAGAGCGGGTAAAACAACAGCGGAGGGAAGAAATCCTGTCAATTCAAAAAGATGCGGCCGGTTCTCTTATTGAAAAGAGATTGGGACAGGTTTTTGAGGTATTGGTTGAAGGTGTTGCAGATGACGGTATTTTTTATTATGGCCGATCCTATGGTGAGGCTCCTGAAATTGATCCGGTAATATACTTTACGTCAATTGAACCTTTGGAAACGGGTTCTTTTGTCAATGTCAGAATATTAAACGTAGAACAGATGGATCTTGTTGGAGAAGTTATTTTTAATTAGTTTGAACATGACCAAAAAGAGAGGAGTATTATTATGAATCTTCCCAATAAGCTTACTTTATTCAGAATTATATTGATACCTGTTTTTCTAATCTTACTTTTGCCTTTGTTTAATGAAAAATCATTTCTTCCGATATCATTGGATTTGGGCAGAATTATTGCCGCAATTGTGTTTGTGATAGCTTCATTTACCGATTACCTGGATGGTGCAATCGCGCGTAAAAGAAACTGTGTTACCACCTTTGGCAAGTTTTTGGATCCAATTGCGGACAAGCTGCTGGTAACATCAGCATTAATGGCACTTATTCAATTGGGTGATATTTCTGCCTGGGCTGCAATCATTATAATTGCCCGGGAATTTATTGTTACAGGTGTACGAATCATTGCGGCAAATGATGGGGTTGTAATATCTGCAAGTAATTTGGGAAAAGCAAAGACATTTATCCAGATGCTGGCTATATTTTTTATTCTGCTGCGTGATTTCCCATTCTCTCTTATTACGAATATCCCTGTAGGGCAGACACTATTGTGGCTCGCGGTCATCCTGACCATTTACTCGGGATATGATTATTTGAAGGCAAATTGGGATAGAATTAAGAACTAGCAAATTATTTATAAATAAATTATTGCATTATTGAATAAAATAGTATATACTCTTTATCGACAGGACATATTATCAGGTGATAAATCATAAAAAACTTCAGAAGCAGGGTGTTATCGTTGAATAAAAGTTCAAGAGCTAAAAAAGAAAGACATAAACGACTTTTAGAGATAATAAAGGAAGATCCGTTCATGACCGATGAGGATATTGCCGAATATCTTGAGGTTAGTGTCCCAACGGTTCGCCTGGACAGATTGGAACTTGGTATTCCTGAACTTCGGCAAAGAATTCGTGAAGTCGCTTCATTGAATCACCAAAAAGTAAGGGCTTTACACGCTGATGAGATCGTTGGGGAAATTGTAGAAATAAAACTTGGTGAAAGCGGTATTTCAATATTAGATACAACAGATGAAATGGTATTTTCACAATCCAAAATTGTACGCGGGCATTACATATATTCACTTGCCGAATCTCTGGCAATCGCCGTAATTGATGCAGAGGTTGCCCTTGTAGGAGTGGCTAATATTAAATACAAAATTCCCGTTTATGCGGGTTCGAAACTTATGGCAAAGGCAACAGTTAAAAGAGCCCGGAACAGAAGTTATATTGTGTGGGTGTTTATCTACCACAAGCGAAAAGAAGTATTCAGAGGAAAATTTATACTGGTATCTATTGAAGAGAATAAAACGGGTGAAAAATAAGAGTATTGCATAAGTCTACAAATAAACCAACTTAGGAAGGGCTGAGTGGGAAATGAAAATCATGGTAGACGCAATGGGTGGGGATAATGCACCCGAAGAAATAGTAAAAGGCTGTATAGAAGCGGTGAAAATAAAGGATGGTTTTGACATTGAGCTTATTGGTGTGGAAGATGAAATTAAAAAATATTTGGATAAATATAACTGCAACAGCAGCCGTATTTTAATAACCCATGCTCCGGAAGTTATATATAACGACGACAAACCTACAGAGGCTATACGTCATAAAAAGAATTCGTCGATGGTAACAGGGCTTAAGAAAATACGGGAAAATGAAGGGGAAATTTTTATCTCAGCAGGCAGCACAGGTGCGTTACTGGCAGGAACACTGCTTGTAGCAGGTAAAATAGAGGGTGTTTTAAGACCAGCACTTGCTCCAATCGTACCGTCAATTTCAGGAGGTACAATGATAGTGGATGCAGGAATGAACACCCAGTGCAGACCATTGAACTACGTCCAGTTTGCCATTATGGGTACTGTGTACATGCAGGAGGTTTTAAGAAAGAAAAACCCAAGGGTTGGACTTGTAAACGTAGGAACGGAAGATGAAAAGGGAAATGATACTTTAAGGGAAGCTCTGTCTATGCTGAAGGAATGCGACATAAATTTTATAGGAAATATTGAGGGCAGGGATATTGCTGAAGGTAAGGTTGATGTAGCTGTTTGTGATGGGTTTACCGGTAATGCAATGCTGAAAATGATGGAGGGTACAGGCAAATACTTCTTCCATAATATGAAAAGAATTTTTAACAGCAGCTTATTTTCAAAAATATCTGCTTTTTTGATAAAAGCTCATTTGAAAAATCTAAAAGACAGCGTTGATCCCGAAATAGCAGGAGGTACCCCAATTCTGGGAGCCAACGGGTTGATATATAAATGCCATGGCAACAGCAGTGCAAAGGCAATACAAAACACTGTAATAAATGCATACAGTATTTCAAACACCGGGTTTATCGACGTGATTAAGAGAAGAATCGTAAGTATGGAGGTTTGAATTCATGGTTGATTTTGGGGTTGGCATCCTTGGTACAGGTAAATATCTTCCAGACAAGATTCTTACTAATGGTGATCTTGAAAAAATGGTTGATACATCAGATGAATGGATAGTAAGGCGAACTGGAATGAAAAAAAGGCATCTTCTTGATGATAACACTCCATCGTATATGATGGGTGCAGAAGCAGCAAGGCTTGCAATTGAGGATGCTAGTTTGACACCTATGGATATAGATTTAATTATTGTTTCAACAGAAACACCTGATTATCTTACTCCATCGATGTCATGTTTAATTCAAAAAGATATAAATGCTGAAAACGCAGCAGCTTTTGATGTAAACGCAGCATGCACGGGGTTTGTATATGCATTAACAATTGCCCGGCAGTTCATTCAGACAGGTTATTACAATCATATTTTAATCGTTGCAAATGAAGGGCTAAGTCGTATTGTAGACTGGGAAAGCAGGAATACCTGTGTTTTGTTCGGTGATGCAGCAGGTGCTGTGGTTTTGGGGAAAGTGGACAAAGAGTATGGTATCAGGGAAAGTTACCTTGCTTCCTTTGGTAATCTTGGACATAACCTGACAATTCCCTGTTGCTATATTTCTGAAGAAGACAGGCAAAAAAGAGGTGCAGGAAAAGAGCGGGTTATATGGCAGGATGGCAGCGAGGTTTTTACATTTGCTGTCAGATCAATGGCCGAATGTGTAAAAACAGTTGTTGAAAAAGCCAATATTACGATAGAAGATGTTGATCTGATAATACCTCATCAGGCAAACCTGAGAATAATCAACGGAGCAGCAAAAAGACTGGGCGTTGAAGATGATAAAATATCTGTTATATTACAGGAAACAGGTAATATATCATCTGCTTCGGTTCCCGTTGCACTGGATATGGAAAATAAAAAAGGCAGATTAAAAAAGGGAGATACAGTAGTCCTTGTTGCTTTTGGCGGAGGGCTTACCTGTGGTTCCATTCTTTTAACATGGGGAAAATAGCTTTTTATTGCGGAGGTATGTAATGAGTAAAATAGCATTTGTTTTTCCAGGACAGGGAGCTCAGTATGTTGGGATGGCTAAGGAAATATGCAGCCAATACCCCGAATCGATGGCAATTTTTCGTGAAGCTTCGGAGGCTCTTGGTATTGATGTTGAAAATATGGTGTTTAACGGTGATGAAGATACTTTAAAAATAACCGAAAATACTCAGCCGGCTATTGTCACAGCAAGTATTGCCTGCCTGCAACCCCTTCTGAAAGAGGGTATAAAAGCTAGTTTTACTGCAGGCTTAAGTCTTGGGGAATATGCCGCCCATGTATACTCGGGAACTTTCACGTTCCAGGACGCAGTCAGGCTTTTAAGAAAACGCGGAAAGTTTATGCAGGAGGCAGTTCCTGTTGGTGTGGGTTCCATGACAGCTATAATCGGGCTTTCAAGAGAACAGGTTTTAAATGCATGTGCTTTAGCAAAAGAAGAGGGTGTTGTTGAACCTGCCAACTTTAATTGCCCGGGTCAAATAGTAATTTCGGGAGAGGTAAAGGCTGTTGAAAGAGCTTCATCCATCGCTCTGGAACTGGGGGCGAAAAGGGCTTTGCCTTTGGCTGTAAGTGCTCCATTCCATTGCAGTCTTCTGGTTTCTGCCGGCGAAAAATTAAAAGCCGAACTGGATAAAGTTGAAGTACATGAAATGAAAGTACCTGTTGTTGCAAATGTTAACGGTGAAATTGTACCTTCTGTCGACTACGTCAGAGATTCATTATATAAGCAGGTGTCAAATCCTGTTCTGTGGGAAGATTGCGTAAGAACAATGATTGGAAAAGGTGTGGATACCTTCATTGAAATTGGTCCCGGAAAAGTGCTTAGCGGGTTCATAAGAAAAACTGACAAAAATGTAAGGTCGCTTAATGTGGAAGATATGGCCTCCCTTGAAAATACATTGCGTGAATTGTCCTAAGCCTTTAAACATAAGCGAATATATTATTTAAAAGTATATGCTGTTAAAAGGGGTGGTACCGAAATGAACTTTACAGGAAAAACTGTTATTGTTACCGGAGCGAGCAGAGGTATTGGAAGAGCAATAGCTGAAAAGTTTGCACAACTTGGGGCTAACGTTGTAATTAACGGTACTTCGAAAACCATTTTTGACACCAAAAAAGCCTTTATTGAAAATGGCTATTGTGTTAAGGCTTTTGAAGGTGATATAAGCGTTGCAGAAAATGCGAAGGCTCTCATAGACTTTGCTGTAGAAAACTTTGGTACAGTTGACGTTTTGGTTAATAATGCAGGCATAACCAGGGATGAATTGCTGGTTAGGATGAGCGGCGAAGATTGGGATAATGTTCTTGACGTCAATCTGAAAAGTGCATTTTTATGTACGAAAGCTGTAGCAAGAATTATGATGAAAAAAAGACAGGGGGCAATTATTAATATTTCCTCTGTAGTAGGAGTAACTGGAAATGCAGGGCAGGCTAATTACTCGGCATCAAAAGCCGGTTTAATAGGTTTTACAAAATCTGTTGCCAAAGAACTTGGTTCGCGGGGGATTACATGTAATGCTGTAGCTCCCGGGTTTATCGAAACCGATATGACAAGTCAGTTATCCGATGATATTATGGAAAAGTTCCTTACTGCAATTCCATTAAGAAGGGCCGGGACTCCTTCTGAAGTGGCTGATGCAGTTTGTTTCCTGGCATCGGATTTAGCAAAATATATTACAGGGCAAGTAATCCATATTGACGGTGGAATGGTTATGTAATATTATCTTAGTTGAAAGAAATACTATAGCATATGATTCCTGTCTGGAAGGGGGTGAAGAGTGTGGTATTTGATAAAGTTAAGGAAATCATTGTAGATCAGCTTGGTGTTGAAGAAAGCGAGGTAACAATGGAAGCCTCCTTCATCGATGATTTAGGGGCTGACTCACTTGATATTGTGGAATTAATTATGGCCTTGGAAGAAGAATTTGACCTGGAAATACCAGACAAGGAAGCTGAGAAAATTACAACAGTAGGAGATGCTGTGGAATATATAAAAGCGCACTCCTGATTACAGTTGAATAAAAAAAGTCCCACAATTGTGGGACTTTTTTTATAACATGAATTTATTAATGAAATCTCAGAACTCCAATTATTTTATGAAGTTTAGGGAGGATGTTGAAATGGCAAGACGGGTAGTTATAACAGGAACAGGTGTAATACATGCTCTTGGAAAAGATACTGATACATTCTGGAAAGCAATAAAAGAAGGAAAAAACGGAATATCAAAAGTAACAAAATTTGACTGCAGCAAGATAGAAACCAAGGTTGCCTCTGAAATTACAGATTTTGACCCAACCTTATATATGGATAAAAAGGAAGCAAAAAGAATGGATCAATTTACACAGTATGCAGTAGCAGCTACATCTTTGGCAATGGAAGAAGCCGGCCTTGATATTTCGAAAGAAGATCCTTTTCGGATTGGCGTTCTGATTGGGTCGGGAATAGGCGGCATACAGACACTTGAAGATCAAAAACAGACTCTTCTGGAAAAAGGTCCTTCCCGGGTAAGTCCATTCTTTGTGCCGATGATGATTGCAAACATGGCGTCGGGACAAGTGGCTATAAAATATGGTATTTGCGGCTACAACGAATGTGTAACAACTGCATGCGCTACAGCTAACAATGCTATAGGTGATGCTTTTCACGTTATCAGAAATGGCCTTGCTGATGTAATGATTACAGGTGGTGCGGAAGCTGCTTTAACACAGTTATCTTTTGCCGGGTTTGCTTCAGCAAAGGCAATGGCAACCGATCCTAACCCTGAAACAGCATGCAGGCCTTTTGATAAGGACCGTAATGGTTTTGTTATGGGCGAAGGGGCTGGAATACTTATTATTGAAGAACTTGAACATGCTTTAAACAGAGGAGCAAATATTATAGCAGAAATTGTAGGGTATGGATGTACATGCGATGCCTATCACGTTACAGCACCCCATCCTGAAGGTATTGGCGGAATAAAGGCCATGCAGTTTGCTTTGGAAGATGCCGGTGTAAAACCAGAAGATATTGACTATATTAACGCCCATGGAACATCTACCCCATTGAATGATCCGTCCGAGACCAACGTAATAAAGAAGGTTTTTGGCGATCATGCTTATAAACTGGCTGTCAGTTCAACGAAATCCATGACAGGGCATTTATTAGGCGCAGCCGGAGGTGTTGAAGCAATTATTACAGCAATGGCCTTAAAGGAAGGTTTTCTCCCGGCCACGATACATTTGGATAATCCGGATGAAGAATGTGATTTGGATTATGTGCCTAATAAGGGTAGAAAAAAAGATATTCGCTTTGCATTATCCAATGCTTTGGGCTTTGGAGGGCACAATGCAGTTATAGTGCTGAAGAAATATGAGTAAATAGAGAATATAAGGCTCGGCACAGTGAATTTTAAAATAATCTGTGGCGGGCTTTCAGTTTATTCTTAAGAGGAGGGTATAGACTTGAATAATATTGATTTGGAACGGATTAACCAGCTTGAAAACAACATTGGTTATGTTTATAAAGATAAAAGCAAAGCATTTCAGGCTATCACTCACAGTTCCTATGCTTATGAACACCGCCATGAAGGACTAAGCAGCAATGAACGCCTTGAGTTCCTGGGCGACTCGGTTCTGAATTTTTTAATAACAAAAAAGCTGTTTAAAGAAGTTTCCGACATGCCTGAAGGTGAAATGTCCAAACTAAGGGCTTCAGTCGTATCAGAGGCATCTTTATCCCAAAGTGCAAAAAAATTAAATGTTGGTGAGGTCCTGCTGCTTGGAAAAGGCGAAGAAATAATGGGTGGCAGAAAACGTCCGTCCATACTTGCAGATGCCGTGGAAGCAATAATAGGCAGTATTTATCTCGATAGGGGTTTAGAAGCAGCAGATGAGTTTGTTAGTCGTTTTCTTAAAGAAAATTTTGAAAAAGCTATAAAGGGCACTCTCTTCTGTGATTATAAAACAAAACTTCAGGAAGAGGTACAAAAAGGCAATAATCACAGCATTAAATATACGGTTATTGCAGAAAGTGGCCCTGATCATGACAAGGTATTTACTGTAGCAGTATTTGTTAATGGCGAACAACTGGGTCAGGGAACAGGAAAAACAAAAAAGGAAGCAGAGCAGAAAGCAGCAGGAGACGCACTTAACAGACTTAAGGCAGAGGATATGGAGTTATGAGTAAACATATAAATATCCCTGTTTTTATACCCCATGAAGGTTGCCCCAATGATTGCATTTTTTGCAATCAAAGGAAAATAAGCGGTCATCTTCATGCTCCTTCGGAAGCAGAAATGAGGGAGATTGTAGAAAGGCATCTTAAAACTGCTAATCCGGATGACTATTGTGAAATCGCCTTCTTTGGCGGAAGTTTTACAGGGATTTCTAAAGTTGTGCAGAAAAAATATCTGAATATTGCCCAGGAATATGTATCAATGGGTAAGGTAAAGGGCATCAGGTTATCGACGAGGCCCGATTACATTAACGCAGATATATTAACACTTTTGAAAGAATACTCTGTTAAAGTTATAGAACTGGGTATTCAGAGCCTGGATGAAGAAGTACTAAGAAAAAGCCTTAGAAATTATCGACCTGAGGAGGCAATATCAGCCTGCCAAATGATAAAGGAGTATGGCTTTTCTTTGGGAGTGCAAACAATGATTGGGCTTCCCGGTGATACGCTGGAAAGAAGCATAGATACAGCAAAAAGGCTTATCGAGCTTAAACCTGATATGGTGCGTATTTATCCAACGCTTGTAATTAAAGAAACAGCCCTTGCTGAGGAATATATAAATAACAGATATACGCCATTGTTGCTGGAAGATGCGGTTTTATGGTGCAGCATTTTAGTACCGTTGTATGAAGAGGCAAATGTAAGGGTTTTAAGGATTGGACTTCAAAATACGGATGAGCTGACAGAAGAAAATGAGGTTATTGCGGGGCCTGCACATCCTGCTTTCGGTGCCCTTGTTTACTCGAAAATATGGCTTAACCGAATTACAAAAAAGCTTGAAAACACTGATATTAGCAAAAAAAGGCTCACAATTCACGTAGCACCTTCACAGGTGTCGCTTGTTATAGGCCAGAACAAACAGAACATTAAGTATTTAAAGAGTAATTACCAATTTTCGGATATAAGAGTGGTTGGGGATGGAAACTCACCAAAATACTTTACTCTTGAATTCCGGGAATAAAATTCCAGGCTGTCAAATAAACGCATCTTATATTTCAGTGAATCTGCCACCAGATGCATATGCAATTGCAGCTCCCAGTGCCGTGGCGAATTCAGCATGTTCAGGTACATGGAACCTTACCGGATGAATTTTTGTAAGGCCATCAAATATTTCACGTGATTGGGGAACATTTGTGAGGTTCCCTGTTAAAACAATGTCTTCCGTGCCATCAATACGTGCAGCAAAAATGGACAGTACGCCAATTGTCTGAAATACCAAATTAATAATTCCAAGGGCAATATCTGTTTTTGTGGCAAGATCGCTGATCTTTCCAAAATTGGAGGCTGTTGATTCTGCAGGAAGGCCGATAATTTTCTCACTTGTAATATCCTTAATGAACAAGTCAACATTTGCCAGGTTTCCATCCCTGGCCATTTCAATCAGGTCTTCAAAATGCCGGATATTAAGCATCCTGTTTGATAAACCCAGTAAAGTGCCGCCTCCGACACCTGTTCCACCAAGATGTTCTACATTTCGGTTTTTTTCTGCCTTTACAAAGGCGGTACCCGTTCCCATGCTTACAATGATTGCCTTTGAAATATCCGACAGAAAAAGGCCACCCATGCCGATAGCATAGAATTCCTCTACCTTCCCGGTGGGAATTTGGTAGATGCGTTCTTTTACATATGACGAACCCACACCTGTGACCATAACAAAAGAAATGTCCGACAATTGCAACCTGTTTTCGTTAATAAACTTACCAAATGCTCCGTACAGTGAGGAAATTGGGTCGGTTGCCCTGACCAGCATTGGGCTGATCATTTTATTATCAAAAAACCCGGTTATTTTTGTTGTACTTCCTCCAATATCAATTCCAAGGATCATATAATCCAACTCCTGCTTTTTTATTAATTATTATTAGCCATGTGAAAAAGTATTCACCCGGCTAATAAATTTAAATACGCTGACAATAAGTATTTTTTCAGTTAATTCCGTATCTTGCGAATAGTAAGCACTACAGGAATGCACAATAAAACGGATACAATGACTTCGGCAATATAGTTTGGTACGGCAGATAAAAAAATGTATGAAGGACTGGTTGTTTCCGGAAGGCCCAACAGGGGTATCAAAGCAGCCATAAACCGCTTTGCATAAAGGATATAAATCGTACCTAATACACCCACAGTATTTGTTGTGGTAGCTAAAACCGCAGATGCACCAACTGATATTGCACTGCGTTTATTGCCCAGTATTTTGTTTAACCCAAAGTAAACGTAGTAGGCAACCGTTCCAATAAGAATTCGTGGTAATACTGAAACCAAAGGATTCAAAAAAACAAAAGTTAATGGACCAGGTTTATAAACAGCGGTATACAGGCTTGAAAGCCCGAAAACCAAACCTATAAACATACCTACAATGGGACCTTCCAATATAGCACCTATTATTACCGGTATGTGCATTAGCGTAATTTCAGCTGATAGACCTGGAAGCCTGATAAATCCTATTGAAAAGTTAAGTATAATGGACAGTGCCGAAAGAATACCAGCAATGGCAACCTTTCTGACGGTAAACCCTGATTTGACATTTCGGTTATTCATTTTTACAACCTCCGTTCTCATTCCATAATGGATATAAGTCGAGTTTATTAATAATAATGAAATATAAGTATTTTGTCCGGTTTCTGAAAAGAATACCGGCATTTTCATACTAACATAAACGGCTTTATTATTTCAATACTAATAATCTCCAAAAAAACTTTACAGAACATTTACGCGTGACGAAAACTAATTTGCTTTTAGTTTTTTTCTTGTGTATAATTATCTGGATCAACGGGAACTTTTTACAACAGGTACTATTATAATAAATTATTTACATAACAGAGGCATGAGTTTATGAAGGAAATACATGTAAATACAATTACAGACTGTGTTGAAAAACTATGCATGGATGCTAATTATTTTCTAAATCCCGATATTTACGACTCGTTGAAGTCATCTGTATGCAGTGAGACTTCTGAAAACGGCAGAATGGTGCTGGACATATTGTTAAAAAACGCTGACATAGCAAGAAATGAGAAGATTGCAATTTGCCAGGACACAGGTATGGCTGTTGTGTTTCTGGAAATTGGGCAGGATGTGCATATTATTGGTGGAAACCTGTATGACGCAGTCAATGAAGGCATCCGCAGGGGATACAAAAAAGGTTATTTGAGGGCTTCGGTGGTAAAGAATCCATTAAATCGCATAAATACCCGAGATAATACACCGGCAGTTATTTATACCGATATTGTTGAGGGCGATAAAATAAAAATAGATATTGCTCCAAAGGGTTTTGGAAGCGAGAATATGAGTGCGTTGAAAATGTTGAAACCATCGGATGGGGTGGAAGGGATTAAGGAATTTATTATTAATACCGTAAGTGATGCAGGTCCAAATCCATGTCCACCCGTTCTTGTAGGCGTAGGTATCGGCGGAACAATGGAGAAAGCAGCCCTGCTTTCAAAAAAAGCACTGCTAAGGCCTGTCGGTTCGTTTTCAGATGACAGCGGCATTGCTGAACTTGAAAGGGAAATTCTCAATAAGATTAATAAACTTGGTATTGGTCCTGCCGGCCTTGGTGGTAATACTACTGCCCTTTGCGTTAATATTGAAGTTTACCCAACTCATATAGCAGGTCTGCCCGTAGCGGTAAATATCGGTTGTCATGCAACCAGGCATGCTTCGGCTATTATTGAATGAAAGGAAAGCCTGAATGGAAGGTGTAAAAACAGGGACGCTTTATTTGGTTGCCACACCAATTGGTAATCTGGAAGATATAACCTTTAGGGCGTTAAAAACCCTTAAGGAAGTAGATTTAATTGCTGCAGAGGATACAAGGCATTCCCTTAAGCTTCTGAACCATTTTGAGATAAAAAAGCCTCTTATCAGTTATTTCGAGCATAATAAGAATAAGCGGGGGGAAGAGCTGATTCAGCATCTTCTTAATGGGAAAAACATAGCCCTTATAACCGATGCAGGTACTCCGGGAATTTCTGATCCCGGGGAGGATCTGGTAAGGCTTGCCATAGAAAACAATATTAATATAACCATGATACCGGGTTCCACTGCTTCAATAATGGCTTTGGTATTGTCGGGACTTCGGTGCAGAAGGTTTTCCTTTGAAGGTTTTTTACCCCATGATAAGAGGGAGAGAAAGAAACATTTAGAGAAAATTTTAAATGAAGAGAGGACAATGATCTTCTATGTGTCTCCTCACAATTGTCTGACCATATTAAAAGAGATAAAAAATGTTCTGGGAAACAGAAAAAGCGCTTTGTGCAGGGAACTTACAAAAAAGTATGAGGAGATAATACGTGGGAGCCTGTCCGATATAATTGAAGCTTTAACTTTGAATGATAAGGTTAAGGGTGAGATGGTGCTGGTTATTGAAGGTGCACAGAACAAACAGGCAGATGATCAGAATAAATGGCTTTCAATAAGTTTAGATGAGCATATGGATTTTTATTTAAACCAGGGCCTTGCAAAAAAAGAAGCAATGAAAATGGTTGCAAAGGACAGGGGAATTACGAAAAGAGAGGTATATTCACTTTATATGCGAAAAACATAAAATCCGACTTTAAAAAGTCGGATTTTATGTTTTATAAAATAATTACATTTAAGTACCTGTTATGCATTCTTTATTTCACTAAGGCAATCGGGACAAATGTTCTTGCCCTTGAACACGGTAATGCCTTTGGCATTATCACAGAAAATGCAAGCAGGTTCATACTTTTTCAGAATGATTGACTCCTCATCTACGTATATCTCCAGAGCATCTTTCTCTGCGATGTCAAGAGTTCTTCTCAACTCTATCGGTAATACGACTCTACCCAGTTCGTCAACCTTTCTAACTATACCTGTTGACTTCATTTTAGTTCCACCCCCCTGAAACAAGTTAGTCATACATTGTTCGACATATTTCTAATCTTATCGTACCATAAATACCAATAAACGTCAACGTTTTTTTGCCTGTTTAATAATCTCTTAACATAAAATAACTAATTGTAAAGATTAAGTATGGTACATTTATATATTATCCAACTTTTAGCTATTAAACAAAAAATTAAAAAATTCTGTTCTATGTAAGTCTTATAAATAATAATAATATAACTGGGACATGTTTTCATATATTTTATCAAAAAAACTAAGGGGAGCGCAATATGCTAAATTATATTTGGGTTGGAATGATTCTTGTGGGTGTTCTCTGGGGGCTGGTAACAGGAAGAATGGAGCAGGTAACCGAAGCTGTTATTTCCAGTTCGGAAGAAGGTGTTAAGCTTACAATTCTTCTGGCAGGTGTTATGTGTTTATGGTCGGGGCTTATGAAAATTGCCCAAAAAAGTGGTTTGGTTAATGCTATTACAAAAGCGTCCAGGGATATTTTCAAAGGATTATTCACAGATATACCCGAAAATCACCCAGCCATTGGTGCTATTGTGCTGTCTTTTGCAGCAAATTTCTTGGGTCTTGGAAATGCTGCTACCCCGCTTGGAATAAAGGCCATGGAAAGTCTTCAAACCCTGAATGATAAAAAAGATACTGCAACCGATGACATGATTCTTTTTATGGTTATTAATGCTTCATGCTTACAGCTGATACCAACCAACGTAATTGCTTTACGGGATGCTGCAGGATCAAAGGACGCAGCAGGGATACTGCCCCATGTATGGATCTCATCCTTGATATCAACAGTAGCAGCTATTTTGTTCTATTTCATATTTAAAAGCTTTGAAAAAAGGCGGGACCCGGCATGACTATCATTATGAGTTGGCTTTCTAAAGCTGCTATACCAGGGCTTATTATAATAATCCTCATTTTTGGAATTATTAAAAAGGTACCTGTATTTGATACATTTCTTGAAGGGGCAAGAGAAGGACTTGAGACTACTATTAGAATTTTCCCGGTTTTGGTTGGTATCATGCTTGGAATTGAAATTCTAAGCAAGTCTGGTGCCCTCGATATGATAGTCCTGCTATTCAGACCTTTGGCAAATTTTATTAAAATACCCGAGGAGATTCTTCCAATGGCAATTATAAGGCCCATATCAGGCAGCGCATCCCTTGGACTTTTAAGCAAGCAGCTGAAAGAGTACGGGCCCGATTCATTAATCGGAAGAACCCTGTCTGTACTTATGGGTTCAACCGAAACAATTTTTTATACAATTACCGTTTACTATGGTGCAATTGGAGTGAAAAAAACAAGATATACACTCTGGGTTGCACTCATTGCCGGACTTGCAGGTTTAATATCTGCAGTGGTTGTATGCCGCATTCTTCAGTAGCAATCTCTGTTTTATTTTATTAATAAATGTAGATATTGTGCAATGTCGGAAACAGCCTCTTCATTGCGAGAGCTGTGCAGTTCAGCCAGGGCAAACCTTACAATAAATTAACGCTATCTTTTCTGCTGTTTATCTTGAAATCTAAAATCAGATAATACATAATATAAGTGGCCTATGTTAAATAATAGGTAACCTATAAATTGATTTAGAGGGTTATTTATGAACAGTAAAACGCGAATTTTAATTGTAGACGATGACGAAAACATATGTCAGTTATTAAAGCTTTATCTTGATAAGGAAGGGTATGAAAACCTTGCTGTACATAACGGAAAGCAGGCGCTTGAAGCATTCAGGGATTTTACCCCCAACCTGGTTATCCTTGACATCATGCTTCCCGGTATGGATGGATGGCAGGTATGCAGAGAAATACGTAAATTCAGCAGCATACCTATTATTATGCTTTCGGCGAGGGATGAAACCTTCGACAAAGTGCTTGGACTTGAACTGGGTGCAGATGATTACGTAGCAAAACCCTTCGAGCCCAAAGAACTTATTGCGAGGATCAAAGCTGTATTAAGAAGATATGAACGGCAGGATAATGCCCAGGAACAACTTATTTTTCCAGGGCTTGTTGTTAATAAGTCAAATTACACCATTCGTGTTCATGGAAAAGAAATGGAGTTACCGCCTAAAGAGCTGGAACTGCTTTATTTTTTGGCATCCAACCCCAATAAGGTTTTTACCAGGGAACAGTTACTGGAGAATGTATGGGGATTCGATTTCTATGGCGACACACGAACAGTTGATGTGCATGTAAAGCGTCTTCGAGAAAAACTTGAACCACCCGATCCTCACTGGCAGTTGAAAACCGTTTGGGGCGTTGGCTATAAGTTTGAGGTGAGATAATGTTCCATTCTGTTTTTCATAAAATTATGGCCATTTTTTTAGTGGTACTGCTGCTTTGCTTTTCCCTCGCAGCAGTATTTTTTAATATTGCCATTAACCGATATGTCACCGAGCAGCGGACCGAAGTTTTAAATATGTATGGAAAAAGAATATTATCTGCCCTTGATGTCATTCTGGAAAATCGTTTTGATCCCACATCATCCTTTATATTCCAGAATTTGTTAGAGGCCTTTGCATATAATACATCATCGCTTATCTGGATTGTTGATGACAGAGGTTATCTTTTTGCATATTCATCCATACCGGGTCAGTTTGTCGACAAACTGAACAATGTAAACGGTATATATCAGCTGCCAGAACAAAAGCAGTATGCGGTAAGTGAGTCTGAGGAAGTAAAAACTGAAATCGGAACCTTTCATGGTTTATTTGAGGAAACAGGTATGAAATGGCTTACAGTTAAAATACCCTTTTATTTTCCGGATATTACATTGGATGGCAGAGAATTCAGGGGAAATGTTTTAATGCATACCCCGATACCCGAAATTCAAAAAAGCGGTTACACCATATTAAGTCTGCTTATGCCTGCAGTTTTAATTTCTCTGGTTATTTCTTTTCTTTTGGTTTATATATTGTCAAAAAGGATAACAAGTCCGTTAAAGCAAATGACCGATGCCGCCAGGAAGATATCTTCGGGAAACTGGAAGACAAGAATTCATCTTAAAGGAAATGATGAAATTACAGTTTTGGCAGACAGTTTCAATCAAATGGTGGACAATCTGGAGAACCTTGAAAAAATGCGAAGGGATTTCATTGCAAATATTTCCCATGAGCTTCGAACTCCAATGACTTCGATAAATGGCTTTATTGAAGGTATACTTGATGGAACCATACCAGAGAATAAGCAGGAATACTATCTGAATATTGTAAAAGAGGAAGTAAAACGCCTGCATCGGCTTGTAAGTGATTTACTTGATATTGCAAGAATGGAGTCGGGAGAAGCAAAGGTTAATATTGCAGCATTTGATATATGTGAAGTTACCAGGTTAAGCGTTATTCAGCTTCAGAAGTTTATTGAAGACAAAAATATTATTTTCAGGGCAAATTTTGAACAGGAGTCCATGCATGTTTATGCCGACAGGGATGCAATACAAAGGGTTTTGATTAATCTTATTCATAATGCTATAAAATTTACCCCTGAAGGAGGAAGTATTTCGATGTCGGTGCGGAATATAAAGGGAAAGGCTGAAATTACCGTGTCTGACACCGGTCAGGGAATTCCTGCTGAAGACATACCCTTTGTATTTGATCGCTTTCACAAAGCTGATAAATCAAGGGGTAAGGATAGAACAAGCGTTGGTTTAGGGCTTTATATAGTCAAAAATATCTTAAAAGCCCATAATGAGAATATATCGGTAGAAAGTGAATATGGGAAGGGAACAACCTTTACCTTTTGTCTTCCGCTGGCTTGACAGAACTATTTTCAAAGATGGACTAAGGTATAAAAAAAAGCCCGGAAAATTTTCCGGGCAAATCAGTATCTAGTAAACATAAACCATGTCACCAGATCTCAGTGCAAGAGGTTTGGACCAAAGCCATTTATTTGTAGCACTATTATCAAAAAAGTATAGTGCGCCTTTTGTAGGGTCAACACCGTTTAGTGCATCATACGCTGCTTTTATTGCATCCTGGGATGCAGGCTTGTTTATCATGCCGTTTTGCACAGGTGTAAACTGATAATACCCGTAGGATTTCTCGTAAATAACGCCGCTAATAGTATTTGGAAAACGTGAATCCTTTACACGGTTTACAACAACAGCTCCAACCGCTACTTTTGCGGTATATGGCTGATTGTTTGCTTCTGCAGTAATCAGTCTGGCAAGAAGGTCAAGATCACTCTGGGTATATGGTATTACACCTTTATTTGTAGCAGTGGCACCGACAGATCCGGTTTTAGCTGCCTGTCCGGGAATTATAAGATTCTGTCCAACGTAAATCAGGTCGTCCCATTTCCCATTAGCTTTTCTTAAAGAATATAGCGATATTCCGTATTTTTTTGCAATCAGGTATAAACTATCACCTTTTTGCACTGTATATACATCGGCTGAAACATTAAGCTTCTGGCCCGGGTGGATTACAGTACTCTTAAGCCCGTTTTGGTTCATAATATTACTGGATGTTGTTCCAAAGAGCTGTCCTATTGTGTAAAGAGAATCACCCTTTACTACAGTGTAGGTAGCAGCACTTGCAAAGGTCGGAACCAAAGATGATAATACCAGTACTGCAAAAAATACCTTTACTTTTCTATTCATTTTTTCTCCTCCTTATTAGCCTCCGAGGTTAGTTGACGGGTTTGGGCCGAGGCGCCCTACTTTATATGAAATATAAAGATTCACCCCAAAAATATCCCCCGTATTCCAGTGAAGGAAATTCGGCTTTTTTACGCCGATCATTTTAACAGGTATGACCGATTATGTAAACCTGAAAAATGTAGTACCTGAGGTAATAGGAGGAAAGATATGATTAATAAAGAAAAAACAATTCACAAATTATTCATACTGATGTAAAAAATTTTGTTTAGAATAAAAGCGTAATCTGAAAATATATAATAGCAAATCTATAAAGATGTATTTATTAGTAAAATACATAAATTAGCTTGAAAGGAGAGATATTTATGAGTGAATATAATAATAACAATTATGAAAATAATAATTCATACTCATATCAGGGTTATTCAAACAACCAGCAAAATACAAACCCCTATTACAGCTATTATAGTTCATATAACCAGAACTACGATGACTTAAAGACATCCTCTTTTTACTCTGAACGCTATGAAAAGCCTCGTAAAGGTAAAATTCGGGAAATGATATTGCCCCTTTTAATTGTAGCCCTGATAAGTTCTGTAATTGGTGGTGCCTTAGTAGGTGCATGGTTCCAGTTTGGTGCTCCCGCCCTGGCTAAAAATAACCAGCTGCCAGGCAATAAATCTCAAACCGAAACTCAACTGGTTAAGCAGATTGAGATTGTTAACAATACCGAATCCCCTGCAACAGCCATTGCAGAAAAGGTCAGTCCTTCAATTGTTGGAATCAAGGTTAACTACCTGATACAGGATTTCTGGTTTGGGGCACAGCAGAGCAGTGGCTCAGGCTCTGGGATAATAATAAGAAGTGATGGTTACATTCTGACAAATAACCATGTTATTGAGTCAGCTATAGGTTCAGGCAATAAAATTTCCCAGGGCGCTTCAATTCAAGTAATACTTCCGAATCAAACCGATCAATTTTACGATGCTATCGTTGTTGGACGGGATGAAAGAACAGATATTGCTGTACTTAAAATAGATCTGTCAGAACTGCCTGCCGTTGATATAGGAAACTCTGATGAGCTGAAGGTAGGAGAGCTGGCAATAGCAATAGGAAACCCTGCAGGTCTTGAGTTCATGGGCTCTGTTACACAGGGTATAATCAGCGGGTTAAACCGTCAAATACAGGTAGGAACAGGGCAGCCATTGAAAGTTATTCAAACGGATGCTGCAATTAACCCTGGAAACAGCGGAGGGGCACTGGTAAATGCAAAGGGAGAAGTTATCGGTGTTAACACTGTAAAAATCAGTGGTTCAAATTACGAAGGTCTTGGGTTTGCAATTCCAATTAACACCGCTATGGAAATTGCCAACAGCCTGATATCAGACGGTTACGTAAAAGGGCGTCCACAGTTGGGTGTTGAAATTGATACCAGGTTTAATGAAGCCATGGCTGAAAGGTTTAAAGTCCCAGTGGGTCTATTGGTTGGTGATGTAATGCCTTTAAGTGCGGCTTACAATTCGGGTATCAAAAAAGGAGATATAATAGTTGAGTTTAACGGAGTTCCAGTTAAAACCTTCAGTGAGCTGGAAACTGAAAAGAATAAATATAAGGCAGGCGATGTTATAACATTAAAAATTTACCGTATAGAAAGTTCTGATCTTACAAGAGGACAATACCTGGACATAGAGCTAACCCTCGGAGAAGAAAAAGGATAACATGTTCTGTATGTGAAATTTTTACAAAAAGGACGGTTTATATCGTCCTTTTTTCTATGCATAAAAACTCAATGTTAAGTTTTGCATTTGTTGAACTGCAAAAAAATATATGATAAATTAATTTAGTAAAGTATCCTGTGCTATTTAATGTAAGCATTTTAGTCTTTTGCAAAATAAAAAAAAAAGCGAGGAATGACAATGTCTGTAAGAAGAATCTACGTTGAGAAAAAACCTGATTTCGATATCAAAGCTTATAAACTTCGGGAAGAAATAACAGAATATCTTGAAATAAGCGGTATAAAAAATGTCAGAATTCTTGACAGGTATGATATAGAAGGCGTATCAGATGAAGACTATGAAAGGGTAAAATATTTTATTTTCTCTGACCCGTCTGTAAACTTCATATATGAAGAAGAATTACCCGTCAATAATGAAGATAAGTTTTTTGCAGCTGAACTTCTGCCCGGTCAGTATGATCAGCGGGCGGACAGCTGCGCTCAATGCATACAGGTAATAACCGAAGGTGAAAGACCTGCAGTTAGAACTGCAACGGTAATAGTAATTGAAGGAAAAATAGCAGACCAGGCCTTTGAAAGAATTAAAGAGTATTTTATAAACCCGGTTGAAAGCAGACTGGCAGAACTGAAAAAACCAAATACGCTTCACGAAGAACACAGAAATCCAGACAGTGTTGAAATCGTAGAAGGATTTATTACAATGGACAATGAAGCCCTGAAAGAGCTATCATCAAAACTTGGCTTTGCTATGTCCTTTGAAGACCTTGTCTTTTGCAGGAATTATTTCAGAGACTCAGAAAAAAGAAACCCTACAATTACCGAACTAAGACTAATTGACACTTACTGGTCCGATCACTGCAGACATACAACATTTCATACCGAAATTGAAGATGTTTCCTTTGATAAGGGTCCTGTTTCTGAAAAAGTATCCGACGTTTATAATTTATATCTTCAAACCCGTAAAAATGTATATAAGGAAAAAGAAAAATCAATTTGTCTGATGGATATAGCAACGCTGGCCATGAAGGAACTGAAGCGTGCAGGACTGTTACAGGACCTGGATGAATCCGACGAAATTAACGCGTGCAGTATTGTTGTTGATGTTGATATAGATGGCAGGAAAGAGCCATACCTTGTAATGTTCAAAAATGAAACTCATAATCATCCCACCGAAATAGAACCTTTTGGAGGAGCTGCGACATGTCTTGGCGGTGCTATCCGTGACCCATTATCGGGAAGAGCATATGTTTATCAGGCCATGAGAATTACCGGATGTGGAGACCCAACAAAGCCCATTGCAAAGACACTGCCGGGAAAATTACCCCAACGGGTTATAACAAACCAGGCAGCTTTAGGGTATAGTTCATATGGTAACCAGATTGGCGTTGCAACAGGACAGGTTCATGAAATATACCATGAAGGTTATATAGCAAAAAGAATGGAGTTGGGAGCTGTAATTGCAGCAGCACCGAAAAGAAACGTATTCAGAGAAAAACCCGAAGCCGGTGATGTTATTATTCTAGTTGGTGGCAGAACAGGCCGGGATGGCTTAGGTGGTGCCACAGGTTCATCGAAAGAACACACCGAAGAATCATTGATCGAGAGTGGTGCTGAAGTTCAAAAAGGAAATCCTGCCATAGAAAGAAATATACTGCGTTTATTCAGAAATCCGGAAGCCTCAACGCTTATTAAAAAATGCAATGATTTTGGTGCCGGCGGAGTATCTGTTGCTATTGGAGAACTTGCCGACGGACTTGAGATTGATTTGGATGCCGTTCCAAAGAAATACCCGGGTCTTGACGGTACCGAAATTGCAATTTCAGAATCCCAGGAAAGAATGGCCGTGGTGGTTTCCAAAGATGATGCTGAAAAATTCATAGCATTTTCCAGGGAAGAGAACCTGGAAGCATCTGTTGTTGCAAGAGTTACCGACAATAATCGATTAATAATGAAATGGCAGGGTGAAACAATAGTCGACATCAGCCGTGATTTTTTAAATACGAACGGTGTGAGGCAGAAAATTAACGTAGTAGTTAAAGAACCGGAGCCGGTAAATACTAAAAAATACGAAATAAAAACAGACAGGGATTTTCAGGAGGCCTTTAGGCATAACCTTCAACAGCTTAATGTTTGCAGCCAGAAAGGTCTTGTTGAAATGTTCGACAGCACGGTAGGAGCAGGTACTGTTCAAATGCCTCTTGGAGGTAAAAACCAGTTAACTCCTGCTGAGGGAATGGCGGCAAAGATACCTGTTCTAAATGGTGAAACCAACACAGGAACGTTAATGTCTTTTGGCTTCAATCCCGATCTTTCCACTAACAGTCCTTTTCATGGCGCTGTGTATGCTGTAGTTGAATCGGTAGCGAAAATTGTTGCGATGGGAGGGGACCATACAAAAATACGTTTATCACTGCAGGAATACTTTGAAAAATTAGGTAAGGACCCTGCAAAATGGGGAAAACCTTTCAGTGCATTAATGGGCGCATTTTATGCCCAGATGAATTTGAAAATACCTGCAATTGGCGGAAAGGACAGCATGTCGGGTACCTTCAACGATTTGAATGTACCGCCTACATTGGTTTCCTTTGCCGTCTGCACAGCTGATGTTACAAATGTATTGTCCCCTGAATTTAAGAAGGCAGGAAGTACCGTAGTACTGGTTAAAATTAAAAAAGACTCCATTGGCCTTCCGGATTTTGAGCATTTAAATAAGACATATTCCGGAATTCATCAGCTGATTTCCGAAAGCAAGGTTTTATCTGCCTGTTCTGTTAAATATGGGGGTATTGCCGAGGCTGTATCCAAAATGGCTTTTGGAAATGACATTGGCTTTATATCATCTAAGGATATAAGTTCAATAGACTGGTTTGCCCCTGAATATGGAAATATTATCCTTGAAATATCCGAAAGCTTTAATGTTGGAGACTTGTTTACAGGCTTGGATTATGAAGTCCTTGGGAAAACAGTAATTGAACCTGTTATTTCTATTGGAAGTTCGGTAATGGATCTAAATGAACTTAAAGCCCTGTGGCAGGAACCATTGGAAAGCGTTTTCCCAACAAGCATCAAACAGCAAAATGATAGACCCGAAGATTTCATTTTTAACCGAATGAAACCAATACACCACAGCGAGGTCTTTGCGAAACCCCGTGTGTTTATACCGGTTTTTCCGGGAACTAATTGCGAATATGACCTTATAAGTGCTTTTGAAAAAGCAGGTGCAGTCACCGATGTATTTGTTATGAAGAATTTAACTTCTGCTGAAATAAAGGAATCAGTTCAGGTGATGAAGGAGAAGATCCTAAACAGCCAAATAATTATGGTTCCTGGTGGCTTTAGTGCAAGTGACAGGCTTGAAGGTTCAGGGAAATTTATTGCTGCAGTACTCGGTAAACCCGTGCTTGCTGATGCTATAATGGAGTTTATTAAGAACCGTGATGGGCTGATGCTTGGCATATCCGGCGGGTTTCATGCACTGCTTAAACTTGGGTTACTGCCTTACGGGGAAATTCGTGAACAGGACGAAAACAGTCCCACATTAACATTGAATATAACAGGTAAATACATTTCCCGCCTTGTAAGAACAAAGGTTGTGTCTTCACTGTCGCCATGGCTGTCGAAAACTCTGCCTGGAGACATTCATACAGTAGCAATTTCCCATTTTGATGGAAGGTTTGTTGCAGGTGAAGATACCTTTAAGAAGTTATTGGAAAACCGCCAGATAGCCACTCAATATGTGGATTTCGATGGTAACCCAACCTACGACGTTAAATTTAATCCGAACGGTTCGCTAAATGCAGTGGAAGGCATAACAAGTCCGGATGGCAGAATTTTTGGCAAGATGGGGCATAGTGAACGATATTCGAAATACACCTTTAAGAATGTTCCGGGGGAAATGGAACAGAAAATTTTTGAATCTGGGGTAGAATATTTTAAATAATAAAAAGACTCAAGCGGGTTGCCTCCTCTATAATTTCTTTGGCAGTTTTAAGTAATCTGTACTCATAACCATTGCCTTAAGCATAGAATAATATGAACAGATTCTATGTAAGGCGATGGTTCTTTATGTTGTTAATTAAAAGGCCTGCCGATATTATTATCCGCGTATACCGCAGGCCCAATATTACCATGTTGTATCCTCAGGTTGCAGGCCATGAGAATGTGAATGCGATTATACTAATGAATATGAAAATAAGAAATGCTGTTATGGAACTTGTAAAATCCCTTGACCGGCCCGATTTAAAAACCATAATCGAAGGCTCATTTGAAATTAAGAACAACCAAAGAGGAATACTTAGCATACTGCTGGTAGGTTTGGCTGATTTCGGCGGAGCCCATCCCATGACCGTAACAAAGTCATTAACAATGGATACTGGAACTGGTGAGAGTTTCAGTTTACATCAACTTTTTAAGCCGGGGTATATGGAGATTATTAATGCTGAAATAAGCCGGCAAATCAGGGAGAGGGATATACCTGTTCTTGACAGCTTTAAGGGTATTTCACCTGATCAGGATTATTATGTTTCAGATCATACCCTTGTTATATACTATCAGCTTTACGAATTATCACCATATGCCGCAGGGTTCCCGTATTTCCCAATACCTTTGTATATGCTATCAAGCGTCATTCCCGGCAATGGATTACTGGACAGATTGAACTATTTTATATAAAAAACGTACAAGGTGTTTTCTTTTTCCCTGCCACACTTTGCATATTTTCCGTAGTTGATACAGATAATATCTTTGATTATAGTATGGCAGGTGATAGATATGGAAGAGAAGAATGATGTAAAAATAACTTCCTATGATAGACTGATGAGAGCGTGGGAGAATTCCATGGAATTGGCAAGGGATTTTGAAGTATATTCCAAAAGAGTGGATGATGATGAACTTAAAGAAGTATTTAAAAAGTTTGCAGAAGATGAAGGTTTCCATGCTTCAAAATTTCGCGAATTACTTTTAAAGCGCCAAAAGGAAAATATGCAATAGTTTTTATTCCGACTAATATAGAGATTTATCAGCATGGGTGGGCCTGATTAATTCCAAACCCACCCATAAGTTTTAATTATTCGGTTTTTTTATTCAGGGTAACATTGATTTCATCCTCCGAAACCGATATTCTTATTTCTATTGGGTAATCCTTTGTATTTTTAAAACGCAAATCTTTCGAATTATATACAACTGCTGCATCCTTTCCTTCAGGCACGTAAGACACTTCTCTTGAGTGTCTGTGGCGCTCAATTATTTTCAAATCAGCTTCGAGGGCAGCATTGTATAAAGTTGTGCTGACCTGGCAAACTCCTCCTCCGACACCTTTGCTTTTTTCACCATTAACAAATATTGGGGCTTCTTCATAGCCTTTTTCCTTTGAACGCCTGCCAATAGTATCATTGAAGGAAAAAATCTCCCCTGGCTTTATCACCGTGCCATCCAAATCTTCTGCAGCTGTTTTTATATTGTTAACCCTGTGTTCATCCTTATCATAAATTGTTGTTGCGAAACTGCTAATCTCATTAGGGTTTTTTGGTTCAGGCGTTACTGTCAATGTAGGTTCGGCTGCCGGCGAAGAAAGCGGTATAGGTGTACTTGTTATCAGAGTTTGATTTTCATCGGAAGCTTGGTCGTTAGTACTCTCATTAATGGAACAACCTGAGAAAAAAACAATTATCAGTATAGAAACTAAGCAAATATTTATATTTCTCATTTTAATCACCCAAACTATATTCTTTGAGTAAACACATGAAAAAATGCTAAGTTTATAATTGATTTATAAAGAAATAATGGAAACATTTATCAATTATTTCCTGTTTCAGTTTTTATGATATTAATAAAAAATTATTCATATAGTAATAACAATGAAATTATTAGCTATCAATATATTACAGAGGGATATTTTATGTTCATTTTTATCCGTGCTAAGCGCATTGCTATCATTGCACCTTTATTCATAGCTATTGTTTTTGTTTTAATATTCGCTCCGGATAATAGAGATGGTTATTCTCTAATCTGGGATGTGTCGGTTCCTGCAAACAGTGATCTTTCAGAAGAATTTGCTCAGCACCTGGAAAAAATAATTCTTACTCGGGATAACGCCATGTTAGAGAATGATATTGAAGCAATAAGGCCACTATATAATGCAAATACAAGGCTTGGAATTTACGCTTTTGAGCATGAGCAGAAAAAAGTGAAATACTTACACAGTTGGGCAGAGAAACAGGGTGTGAAGTTTTTGGATATTAACACATTTTTTAAGGTCAGATGGGTAAAGGAACAGGGGAGTAAGGTAACCGTTAACTTTTCGTCCATTACAGAATATACATATGAATACATTAATATGCCCGATACTCCAAACAGGTTCAGGATCGCCACTTATCATGTACTGGATCTTGTGAACGATACTGATAAATGGCTTATAACCAAAGAATGGTACACCGATCCCTTTGCAGATTCTTTGAATACTGAAACACTTAAAGCTGAAGATAATAAGGCCTTCATTCTTAGTCAGGGACCAAGAGATTTTTTAAACCTTAACGAGAGGCGCAACAAAGCCGTTGAATACGCAGATTTGTATTGTGGTGCCAGTGATAATGAAGACTATTATTTCCGTTATAATAAGGATTATAAAAATTATAATTCCATTGGTGGCGACTGTACTAATTTTGCTTCTCAGGTGTTGTATGAAGGAGGCTTTAAGAAAACAGGCAGCTGGAATTATCAAAAGGATGGAAGCCATGCCTGGGTAAATGCTCAGGGTTTTAAGGATTATTTAATATACAGTGGCCGAGGCTCTTTAATCACTCACGGAACATACGATAAAGTACTGAAGCTTTCATACAAGCTATTACCGGGAGACATTATAGCTTATGAAAAAAAGGGGAAGGTAGCTCATATTTCGGTTGTGACCGGAGCCGATTCACGTGGTTATACATTGGTAAACTGCCATAATACCGACAGATTTAGAGTGCCATGGGACTTGGGATGGAGTGATAAAGGGATAAAATTCTGGTTAATCAGAGTTAATTATTAGACGAGTTTAAAGCAAATTTACAGTAGATGTCAATTTATTTGGTAGTTTGGAAAGGACTGCTTATGCAGCCCTCTCTTATGCAGATTCTTCCTGTTTTACTTTTTCTTTTATAATTGCGAGAGCATTTTTTGCTGCTTCCTTTACGTTTTCATTGCTCTCTTTTTCCAGCATGAATCTAATAAATTCTGTGGATTTTCCTGAGCCAATTTTTCCAAGGGTTTCAACAGCAGCAAGACGGATCTCGGAGTTTGGATCTCTTAAAAGATTAGCTAATGCGTTAATTACATCAAGGGTATCAAAGCCAGACAATGCACGAATAGCATGGATACGAATTTCATGATTGTCGTTGTTAAGTACACTGAGGAGTTTCTTTGATTTCTTTTTTCTTTCCCATTTCTCAATCTTCTTCAAAGAAATTCCCATAATAAAAGACCCTCCTTTTCTACTAATACTTATATTATATACAAATTACCAATTTATTTCAAATCAATATTAATATTCTATATTTTATGGAAACCATTTTTGTACAGGCTGCATAGTATGTATGGAGTAAATAATAAATCAAAACATGAGGAGGTGTACAGGATGTACGAATTTGATTACGAAGAACTTAAAAATCAGTTAAAAGCCGAACTAAAGGCACAACTGAAAGCTGAATTAGAATCAGAACAGGACATTAAGATTAAAGAAGATGAAGATACCAGACAAAAACAGTACAACAAACAGATAAATTACAATGTATTGACTCAAAGACAGTATCAGGGGCAGAATTCCAAACAAAAAGCCGAAAGCGACAGCGACAGTGACAGCGATGCTGATGCTGATTCAAAGAGTGTTACAGTAAATACCGCAGAAAACATAGCAAAAAACAAAGCAAAACAGGATTTTGATGCTGCCGTTAAAGTAGAAGCTGATAAAAAGCCTAAATATTTCTAAATAAGAAAGTCTGGGAGTAGTATTTTTAAAATACTACCCCCATGATTTAGTTATAGCAGTTGTTTAGAAACAGGAACAGGGGGAGATGTATTGTAATGGAAGAAGCCAGAACATGTTATGAAAGGGAACATGTACAACTTAACTCACAGGATTTGGATCAGGAGCAGAATGTACATGTGGATCCCGTTCAGTTAAATACACAGAATGTTCAGGTTGTTATAGCAAGGGAGGATTATTCCTCTGTTATAACTGGTAACACTTATAAAGGAAAAAACAAGAATATTGCAACCGATGTAAATATACTTCTATTCTTTGGTTACGAAGGCAATATTCCCGTTTATAAAACCAAGTCTGATTCAGATGGGAATTTTAGAATTGATGATTTACCACCTGGATTTTACTGTATTGCAGCACAGTACAGTGAATATCCGGTAAAAAAACAGTTTATAAAACTTCTTCCCGGTCAAACCCTGCATCAAACAATTGTTTTCTGATAATTGTATGCATAAAAAAATCCGACTCTTCTCCTGTTGAGAAAATGTTCGGATTTTATTTTGGTGCGGATGATGGGACTTGAACCCATACGCCATTCGACACACGCCCCTCAAACGTGCCTGTCTGCCAGTTCCAGCACATCCGCTTGTTTTATTAATTTGTAACAGCAAAATTTATTATACTAAGGAACGTATAAAGTGTCAAGTGTTTTTTTTGCACCATGTTCTATCCATTTATGATAATGTCTCAATGTACCATAACTGATTTTGTCCCTGAACATTGAATGAAACTTAACTGCCCACGAAACTGCGGGAAGAACAGGTCTAATTGAGGTAAAGATTATTACCGAATCTCTGTTTTAAGAAATTGCTTCTTCGATATAATTGTTAAAATCCAGGTTGTTATCAGGGGTATTCCAATCAATACAGCAAGATGATATCCTTGTATTGGTATGTTTCTCAGAAACAATATCTCTTTTGGAGGAAATTTCATATTGCCAAGAATGGTTAAATAGCTCGAATTAACAAATGTCGTAATTGTAGATAATGCAAGTATACCTAATGCAAATACTGTTCCCCACCAGGCCCATAACTGCAAGCGCAGTAATCCCCAAACAAGAAAAGACGGACACAGGATCGTAATATCAAGCAAAATTATGCCTTTAAGCCCATAAAAGAATGTACCGAATACAGGGAAAATCCCATTAAATAAAATAAGAATATGTAAAACAATAATATAAAAAATAATAAACCAACTGACGGTCAGAATGGAAACGGGTAACAAGAAATAATAGCTGACCCTATGAATGAACCCTACACACGAAAAGGGATTTTGCCTTTATTCAAAGCCTCTGAAAATGCTCGCATTATAATAGTTGGGCAGGCACCGGGAAGGAGAGCAGAACAAACTCAGTTGTTCTGGAATGATTTAAGTGGTGACCGTTTACGGGAATGGATGGGAATATTCCATGAAGAATTCTATGAGACTGACCGTATTGCTCATTTACCCATGGATTTTTATTACCCTGGTAAAGCTAAACATGGGGATTTGCCACCCCGAAAAGGATTTGCAGAAAAATGGCATCCTATGTTATTGGAACAAATGCCAAATATAGAAACGATAATTCTCATTGGAATCCATGCTCAAAAATACTATCTTGGCAAAAGAATGGGGAAAAACTTAACTGAAACAGTAAGACAGTTCAAAAATTATCTACCGGAATATTTACCTTTGGTTCATCCTTCTCCACTAAACATTGGGTGGTTTAAACGAAACTCATGGTTTGAAAGCGAAGTTTTGCCGGTTTTAAAAGAAATAGTTAGATATTCTCTAAATGAATAGATGCAACATATTACTAAGTACGAATATGATTCTCCCTGGCAATATTACTTATGGCAACTGTTCCCGATGAGCGAGGTATACAGATATCGGACTTAATGACGCTATTTATCTTAAAGCAAGCTAATCTCGTTTGCCGGTCCTTTGTAATTGAGTCCTTGAAAGATTCCATGTTCAGTCATATAATGAAGCAACCCATTTAGAACATGCCGCTTGCAAGCGCTCCATTTAGGTGCAATCAAGTTTTTATGATTACCATCCCCAGTCACCCTATGAATAACCATCTCTTGAGGCATTCTGCTTATTGCCTCTGCAACCCATTTTATATAAGTTGCTTCATCTAATAATTGGAAGGGTTTCTCTAAATATTCTTTATACACGGGGCTATCTTTCAATATATGCAGTACTGACATTTTAATGCCGTTTATGGGCTGATTTGCCATATAATCAATTGTTGCCATAAAATCATCATAAGTCTCACCCATTAGTCCAACTATCAGATGAACAATTATGGGAATATTAGCTTGATTTAAGCGTAGAACAGCATTTTCATAAACAGATAGTTCATATCCCCTGTTAAAGAGATCCGCTGTTTTTTGATGAATTGTTTGCAGCCCCAGTTCAACCCATAGGGGCTTAATTTTAGATAAACGACCAAGCTCTTTTATCATTTTACTTGAGAGACAGTCTGGCCTTGTACCAATTGAAAGTCCTACAACTCTATCATCAGAGAGAATTTCTTCATAAACAGGTACCAATAGATTCACAGGTCCGTAGGTGTTGGTAAAGGACTGCAAATATGCAATGTATTTGTTTGAACTGCTTTTTGAGATTACCATTTGAATGGCTGAATCAATCTTTTCACGAATACTCATAGGTCCCGCTATGGCAAAATCCCCCGAACCTCTTGCTGAACAAAAGGAACATCCATCTACACCTTTTATGCCGTCTCTGGTTGGACAGGTGCAACCAATATCTAATGAGATTTTGTAAACTTTATAACCATAGATTTGCCGATAATATTGATTTACAGAATAATATGGTTTTTGGTCCGGCCAGATTTTCATGCAGTATCTCCCAAACTAATATATTTTTTATAAAAAGCTATCAGATTAATAGAATTAAAATTTACCATGAAAGCAATTTTATTATAGCATACCGGACATCAATTTCATCAATCCAAAACACATGGAGACAATAAATACCTCCAATCTGTCTTCTTGATGAAAATTATGGTGAAATTTTCTTGAAGTTATTTTAAATAACGAATACAATATTTACAATTCCTTACTCAAAACGATTACAAAAGAAATAGCTTTACTAACCAAGTCCATCGTCAGTGAAGGAATGCGTCAGGCATATATTGATGAATCATTCTTTAGAAACCGGGGAATCATACAGCGGATTAAAGTTAGAAGAAAACTGGTCTACAGAAGAATAAAAATGAAGTGATATTACTCGGAAAGAAAACCGATTGGAACTGGAAAGGAAGCATGTTATGAACGTATCTGAAATAATCGATCGGATTCAAGAGTTATCTCCTTGTGCTACAGTTAGATACAGAATAAAAAGAATGCTCAAACAAGAAATTGATTCTGAACTGTTTGATGAATTTTATAATAGCAAATGGGTTGAATTATTGAAAACAAATCAGCATGAAGATGGTGGATATGGAAGATTCCATTCCCGGAACTCTAAAATAAAGCAGAAGTTTCCTACTACAGAAAAGGCTGCTGATTCAATTAAAATGCTGGATATCCAACGAGGAAATCCTTTAACAGATAAACTATGCGATTACATGGAAAAGATATTGAAGCACGAAATTGAATGGCCTGACGGCTTTGAAAAAAATAAATGGTACAGGCCAGCTCAACCTTTGTTTGTAGCTTCCAAACTCTCAACATTTGGTTCAAATTGTAAGGAGTATATGGATATATTCAATTGCTGGCATACTATTTTGAAAGAAGCATTTGCAAATGGTGAATATGACAAGATGAGAACAAAAAAGATATCAAATGAATTACTGGGATGTGATATTGACGGAAGTTATATTAGGCTCAATTCAATCTATCTTATTGAGTTGTTCGGCAACATGCAGGCAGAAATAAGTGAGGAGTTAAAACAAAATTACCTGAGATGGCTGCATCATAGTGGAAAAATGATAGGATATACAGGTGTTGTGCTAAATCAAGGTTTTAATAACAATTTTTCTGAACTGTATAAGGTATATTTTCTGCTTTCTAAATTTTCTTGCTTCAAAACAGAATTCAAAGAGGAACTGAGTTTTCTAAAAAACAGGAGAAATAAAGATGGTTTTTGGAATTTTGGAAAAAACTTCTCATGTCAGAAATTATCGGATGACTGGAGAAGCCGGGATAGAATGAATACTGATCATACTATCATGGCGTTACTATTATTTGTATCCCATTGATATGTTACTGCCGACATAAGATTTCAAAATCAGACCAACAGGTAACGACCATTTTGAGTGATTACCGAGACAGGATGGATACAAATGAATGCTGACAGGAATTGTCTGGAAAATTACAGGCTCAAGCCATATGGAATGCGTAACATATGTTTGACTTCTCAAGATCCGGTTATTTAATATTTATCAAAGGCTATTGACTTTGACGTCGTGTCGTCCATTACAATGATCTCAGAAAGGAGGCGAACAGATGAAACTAATGACGATCAGCGAGGTAACTAAGACCTTCAATGTTACAACAAGAATGCTTCGATATTATGATGAAATCGGTCTATTACCCAGCACTCGAAAGCAAAATTATGCGTATCGTGTGTATGATGAATCTGCTTTAAGACGTCTTCAGCAGATTATCGCACTGCGGAAATTGCGTATTCCGTTGAAAAAGATTGCTTTGATATTTAATGATACCGAACAAACAAAAATTATTGAAATCTTTCAGGAAAGCATTGATGAGCTTAATACCGAGATAACTGCGCTCCAAACAATACGAGATATTTTGAATAAATTTATTACGCGGTTAAATTCAATGGCGCATACCCATATCAAGATTGACATGCTCAATGATGCTGATATCATTAGTGTAATTCAAACGCTTAGCCTTTCAAAAATCAAATTAAAGGAGGAATGTTCTATGGACGACCTAAACAAAGCAAATGAAATTTTATCAACCTTAAAGAATGTGCGTATTATTCATTTGCCACCTTACACCGTTGCGGCCAGCCACTATTTCGGGGAAAATCCCGAAGAAAATGCAGGGAAACCACTGGAGGAGTTTGTCAGAAGCATTGAGCTTCAAAAAATCAAACCCGATTTGAGAATGTTTGGATTTAATAATCCTTCACCAACTGGTAATGAAACATATGGGTATGAATTTTGGGTGACCATTCCCGATGATTTGGATGTTCCATCTCCTCTGCTAAAAAAATACTTTAAGGGCGGATTGTATGCGGCTCATTGTATTAAGATGGGTGATTTCCATGAATGGCAACTTCTTGGCAAATGGATTGAAAACAGTACCGAGTATGAATATGACGCGCGTGAGCCGTTTGGAATGGGCGGCTGCTTAGAAGAACATCTCAATGTATATTCATACTTTGCGGGAGAAGAAAAAGCCGCGAAGTTTATCCAGCTTGATTTACTGATACCGATAAAGACAAAATAACCAGTCACAATTGTTCTTCAAAGCAGTATAACATTGTTGGTCAACCTGATTTAGGCAACAACTGAAGAAGTTTTATGAAATCGTACACAGTACTGCAGTATCCTGCGACGAAAAAAAATTGGGTCAGAGACTTGTTTATCTGGCGATGCCGCTCCGGCCGCATATAATTAAAAAGTACCGGATATCCTGTACAATGCGGCTTCCGGAGCCCATTTTCCCGGAGAAAGGGAAGGGAACGATTAGGGGGGTAAATCAAATGTTAATGGTTGATATGACATGGAATGAGGTCGAAAAATATATATTAGAGGTTAATGATAATTTGATAATTCCGGTAGGGACTTGTGAACAGCATGGATATCATTTACCACTGGGCAATGATACTTTTGTTGCAGAATATATGGCCAATGTTCTGTCTGAAAAAACTAGTGCGTTGGTTGCTCCTACATTAAACTATGGCGTTAATCTGCCATGTGATATACAATTAGCAGGGACTACATCAATAAAGCCTGAAACCCTGAAAGAAATAATAGTATCAATAACGGATTGGTGGAGGCAGCAAGGGGTTAAACATTTTCTGCTATTGACATATCACGGTGATCCATTCCACATACAGGCCATGGAAAAAATATCCGATTACATTAAATTATACGATTTATCTGAAATTGAATATTCAGATATACTTGAGAAGCAATCTTCCATCAGACATGCTTGTGAAGCTGAAACATCAGTTGCATTATTTTTGTATCCCGAAAAGGTAAAAATGGACTTAGTCCGGGAGCATGATATTCGGTTTGATGATTTCAGGAAATACTTATTTCATGAAGAAAGCAATTTGCCTGAAGGTTATGTCGGGAGTTTGGGCTATCCTTCTTTTGCAACAGAAGATAAAGGAAGTAAAATCATTAATCGGATAATAGATAGAATGATTAATGAATGCTATGATTTTTTGAAACCTTCTTACTTAAGATAGCTTTTATGTCTTTGACTGGATTTGAAGGAGTAATTCCGAAATTAGAAAGCATCTATTAAACCTGTTATATCTAAAATAATGTGCGTCGTTGCCTATGGCGGTCATACGGTGTAAATCCAGTTGAAACAGTATACAATAAACAATATAAATTGAAATGGAGACACAAGCTGTATTGGCTCTGTATGGCTTGAAAAAATAGGGAATACCCAAACATAATCGAAATTGGTTGCGGGGAAGGCAGAGAAGCTATTTACTATTGAATAAGATTTTTTATTCTGATACAATTTAGTTAATATTAAGAGTTAAGCTTTGGTAAAACTTTTATAAGTATACTAATCAGGCTTGAGTAATAAAACAAAAATCTAAAGAAGAAAAAGAGGTTTATTATGGCAGGTTTTTTTGGTTTGTTTGACTATACGAAGGAAGGACCGGGGGTACCCAAGGACGCACCTCCAAAATCAAGGTTCAGAATATTTTTTGATGTCCTGGCAAGGAAGTTCTGGAACATTGTTAAAGTGAATCTACTGTTTGGCATTTTTAATATACCGGCCATTGTTTTTTTAGCTTTGTTTGCCGGATACTTACAGTTACTGTTAACACAGAATATTGGACTGGATCCTGAAGAAATGGTAAATAGTTTATTTTTCGGAACAATTCCGTTAATGACAATATTTGTTTGTTTGCCTTTGATTACGGTAGGTCCTGCACAGGCAGGTATGACCTATATTCTCAGGAACTATTCCCGTGAGGAGCATGCCTTTATTTGGGGAGATTTCAAAGAACATGCTTTAAAGAACTTTAAACAGAGCATGATCGTAAGTATTATCAACACAATATGTACAGTACTTGTAATTTTGGATATTTATTTCTATCTGAATTTCAGAACCGATAATTTACTGATTACAGCTGCCAGTGCTTTTATTATTATAGCTTTTGTAATCTTTATGATGATGAGTATGTATATATATCCGATGATGGTCACATTTGATCTGACCATCAAGCAGCTTTATAAAAATGCATTCCTTTTTGCAATAATGAAATTTTTCCCCAATCTGTTAATATTAATAATTATTTTTGTATTACTGTTTTTCTCATTTTATTATCCGGTAATAGGTTATCTTTTGTTTATCTTTATTACAATGGGTTTAATAAGCTATATTACAAACTTCTACGTTTACTCGAAGATCGACAGGTATATGATTCAACCTATCAAAGAGGCTGACAATGATAACAACAATGACGAAACAGATAGCGTGTTTTCAGACAGCCGTGTTTTTGAGGAAGAGAACAGTGAAGATTGAGATGGGGAAGAGGCAGAGATTTGGAAGAATAATAAAATTGATTTTAATAAAAGGGCGGTAAACCGCCCTTTTAAATATTCAATAAATCCTTCATTGAATAGAAATTTGGTTCTTTATCATGAATAAAGACCGCAGCCTTTAATGCTCCAACACCAAAGATTTCCTTGCTGTTGGCAACATGTCTTAATTCAATAATTTCATCATTTCCCGCAAAAATAACAGTGTGATCGCCTGCTATATTACCTCCGCGGATAGCATGTATACCTATCTCGTCCTTACTTCGTTTAACCCGGTTGGTATGCCTGTCATAAACATACCTGTATTTCTCGGGCAATGCCTGATTTATAGCATCTGCAAGGGCAAGAGCAGTTCCGCTTGGTGCATCTATTTTTTGGTTATGATGTCGTTCCACTATTTCAATATCAAAGTTACTGTATAAAAGTTTTGCAGCCTTCTGAACGAGTTCCAGCAGAAGATTCACACCCAGGGACATATTAGCTGAAAAGAGAATGGGTATATTGCGTGAATATTCTTTCAGTTTTGAAACCTGTTCATCAGAAAGGCCTGTTGTGGCCACTATCAGAGGAATTTTTCCGGACACAGCGTAGTTTAAAACATTAAGTAAGGCTGCAGGATGCGAAAAATCAACTATAACATCCACGGGCACATTACATTGGTCCAATTGTGTGAAAACAGGGTAATCATTTCTCACCGAATCATCGATGTCAAACCCGGCAACAATTTTAACATCTTCTCTGTAACGCGCAATGTTTGTGATTACCTGACCCATTTTCCCGTTACATCCACTTAATAGAATTCTTACCATTATCGTTCATCCTTTCGTAAAACATCCCTGTAAAGTATTGTACCAGTTAAATCAGGCCATACTCAGAAAGCGCTGTGCGTACAGTATTCAGACCTTTCTCACTGATTTCAACTAATGGCATACGGCATTTACCAACATTCATTCCCATTTCATTCATTGCAGCTTTAACCGGAATAGGATTTACTTCACAAAACAGTGCGTTTACAAGATTAATGGCTTTTATTTGTAACTCACGGCTTGTGTCCAAATCACCTGTTAAAAACGAATGAACCATCTTATGCATATCGGCGGGAATGATGTTTGCGGCAACAGAAATAACACCTTTTCCTCCCAGAGCCAGCAAAGGAACAACGTTTCCGTCCTCACCCGAATATATAATAAGATCGTCGCCACAAAGAAATCTTGTTTGAGCTACCTGATTCAGGTTACATTCCTTCACTGCAACAATGTTAGGGATTTCGGACAAGCGCTTTAAAGTATCAGGGTTAATATTTAAATTAGTTCTTGAAGGAACATTATAAAGCACAACAGGGATCTTAACCGAATCGGCTATTGCTTTAAAATGCCTGTATAACCCTTCCTGTGTAGTTTTGTTGTAGTAGGGTGTTACTGAAAGGATAGAATCAGCACCTGCAGATTCAGCGTACTGACTTAGTTCAATAGCATGTTTTGTATCATTACTGCCGGTCCCGGCCATTACATGTACTCTTCCTGCTATTTTTTCAACAGCGAATTTAATTACTTCCTTATGTTCCTGGTCTGGCATAGTTGATGCCTCACCGGTTGTTCCACAAATCAAAATGGCATCAGTTCCCTCTTTAATCTGCCACTCAATTAACTCTTCAAGCTTATCATAGTTAACCCCGTTGTCGTAAAAAGGGGTTACCAAGGCTACACATGACCCCTCAAACATAGGATACTTCAAATAAATCACTCCTTATCGAGGTATTCAATAAGTTTTTGTGCAATCTGAACCGTATTTGTTGCTGCACCTTTACGAATATTGTCGGCCACAACCCAGAGGTTTACACCGTTTTCTACACTTTCGTCTCTTCTAATTCTTCCAACGAATACTTCATCCCTGCCATTTGCTGTAATGGGCATAGGGTAGAGGTTATTACCCGGATCATCCTGTACAACAATGCCGGGAGCTTCCTTAAGTGTATTCTTTAAATCTTCAAGCTCAAAAGGTTTTTCCAGCTCAATGTTAATTGACTCACTATGAGAGTTGAAAACTGGTACCCTAACCGTTGTAGCAGTAATACGAAGACTATCGTCGCCTAATATTTTTCTTGTTTCATTTATCATTTTCATTTCTTCTTTGGTATATCCGTTCTCGGTAAATACATCAATATGAGGCAGTAAGTTTCCCGCAATTGGATATGGGAATTTTTTCGGAGCCTGGCCTTTAAGACCGTTTTCCAAATCCTTATAACCATCCATTCCTGCTCCGGAAACAGCCTGGTATGTTGAAAAGACAACTCTTTTAATACCATACTTATCGTATAGTGGCTTCAAAACAACAACTGCCTGAATAGTAGAACAGTTCGGGTTTGCAATAATTCCCCTGTTCAGTTTAATATCTTCAGGATTAACCTCTGGAACAACAAGGGGTACAGAAGGATCCATTCTCCATGCACTGCTGTTGTCTATCACAATACAGCCTTTTTCAGCAGCAATTGGTGCGTATTTTTGGCTAACACTTCCTCCGGCTGAGAACAAAGCAATGTCTATACCTCTGTCAAAGGAATTTTCATTTAACTCTTCAATAACATATTCTTTGTTTTGAAAAGTTATTTTCTGACCAGCTGATCTGCTGGAAGCAAAAAAGAATATTTCTGAAATCGGCAGATTCCTTTCTTCAAGAATCTTCAAAAAGGTACGTCCTACCATTCCGGTAACACCGACAACAGCTAATTTGTACTTTTTCATAATAACCCCTCCAAAATATTTATACTACATGTAACATTGTTTTACAACATCGATATTAAAAAGCTTAATAAAATACAGTGTGTTTGATTTTGTAAATATATCCGTATAAACAAAAACTGCTGATAGAACATCAGCAGTTAATTTTGCCTTTAAAGCTATTACTACCGATAGCGCTCCATCAATAAAAATTGATGACAGTTCAGCAGTTATTCACTGATGAACCAGGAAAACCTTTATGGGAAGAATCTTCCTTCGGCATTTTTTCCTTTCAGTTCAAATCTTCGGTACCCATATACCTCATTGAACTTACTAATAAAAAATGCGCCTCTATCATATACTATTAAATTTTCAGTTATTGTTTTTATACAGTTTATTCTTTATTTTGTGTTTTTGCTACAGAAAACTGATAAAACTGTTTACTTTTAAAGATTATAGCTATAATAACATCAAATATTAACCATGTCAAACAAAATATTTGTTTTATATTTCATGAAAATTAAGAAGGCAATATCTTATATAGTTAACTAGGTTCATTTTCATCTAAGTAAACCCGGGTGACTTTTGTTGAGTTTCCTTTTTTGATATCCTCTTTTGAAGCACTCTGATATACTATCTTTTCATCATCCAAACCCGGCGCATACTTCGGGGTACCTTTTTTTTCTTTATTTTTATCTTCTTTCATAGTATCACCTCGAAAAGAATTTTTAAAATATTTTAGCCATCGGTGCATATTTTATCCTGGTTCAAAGTTGTAAAATTTTGATTGACAAACATATAACCTGAATGTATAATTTAAAGCTGTAAAGTAAATTTACTTGACAGGGGTTAAATGTGGAAGAATATGCAAAGGTAGCTATATTACTTGATTTTTATGGGCAGTTACTTACGCCGAGACAATATCAAATACTGGATTTATATTATAATAGTGATTATACCCTTGGTGAGATAGCATCACAATTGAACATCAGTCGTCAGGGTGTATACGACGGTGTGAAAAAAGGTAAAACCACTCTGAAAGAGTTTGAAAAAAAACTTGGACATGCAAAAAGATTTTTAAAGCATGAGGAGGCTCTCAGAAAAATATTATCGGATTTACGCAGGGTAAAATCTTTAGATGAGACTGAAGACGAGGAAATAATTAATTCATGCATCGAAAAACTGGAAAAAGTAATTAAAGAATTGTAATACCTGGAGGAAAGTATGATATTTGAAGGTTTATCTGAAAAGCTGCAGAATGTTATGAAAAAAATAAAGAGTGCCGGACGTGTAACAGAGAAAGACGTTAAAGCCATGATGCGTGAGGTAAGAATGGCACTGTTGGAAGCTGATGTTAACTATAAAGTAGTTAAAGATTTTGTTTCAAAGATATCTGAAAGGGCTGTTGGACAGGAAGTGCTTGAAAGCCTTACTCCAGGACAACAGGTTATTAAAATCGTTCATGAGGAACTTATACAACTGATGGGAGGAACTGTTGCAAAGCTTACAGTTTCACCGTCTCCACCCACAGTTTACATGATGGTTGGTTTGCAGGGAGCAGGAAAGACAACTGCATCGGGAAAGCTTGCAAACTATCTTAGGAAACAAGGTAAAAAGCCATTACTTGTTGCCTGCGATGTATACAGGCCGGCAGCAGTAAAACAGCTTCAGGTTTTAGGTAAGCAGATTGATATTCCGGTATTTGAGATGGGTACTGGTACAAATCCCGTTGATATTGCAAAAAAGGCCATAGCTCATGCAAAATCAATGCAGTTAGATACAGTGATTATAGATACTGCCGGTCGGCTTCATATTGATGAAGAACTTATGCAGGAATTATCCGAAATAAAAAACAGCGTAGACCCTCAGGAAATACTTCTTGTTGTTGATTCCATGACAGGGCAGGATGCTGTAAACGTTGCAGAAAGTTTTAATGAAAAACTTGATATTAGTGGAATAATTCTTACAAAGCTTGATGGAGATACAAGGGGAGGGGCAGCACTCTCAACCAAAGCTGTTACAGGAAAACCCGTGAAGTTTGCAGGAATTGGTGAAAAGCTAAGCGATCTTGAGCCCTTTTATCCGGACAGAATGGCCTCCAGAATACTTGGCATGGGTGATGTTTTAACATTAATTGAGAAGGCCCAGTCTGCTTTTGATGAAAAAAAGGCACTTGAATTGGAAAAGAAACTAAGAACGCAGCAGTTTACACTTGATGACTTTCTTGATCAATTACAGCAGTTGAAAAATATGGGGCCAATAAGCCAATTTCTCGGTATGCTGCCCGGAATGAACAGTAAAGCATTGAAAAATGTACAGATTGATGAAAAGCAAATGGTCTATGTCGAAGCAATTATTCAGTCCATGACCAAAAAAGAGCGTGAGAACCCTTCTATTATTAATTCAAGCCGTAGGAAGCGTATTGCTGAAGGCAGCGGAACTTCAATTCAACAGGTTAATCAGCTGCTGAAGCAATTTGAATCAGTTAAAAAAATGATGAAAATGTTCTCTAATCCAAAGGCTATGAGAGGCATGAGGGGAATGGGCGGTTTTAAGTTACCATTTTAACGGATAGTTTACCGGATAATAACGGTTTACTTTATATAACTTTTTTACTCTATAGCTTGAAAGGTGGTGAAATAAATGGCAGTTAAAATGCGTTTAAGAAGAATGGGGGCAAAGAAAAAACCATTCTATAGAATTGTAATAGCGGATGAAAGAGCTCCGAGGGACGGAAAATTTATCGATCAGGTTGGGACGTATAATCCTCTTACAGATCCTTCGGAAATAAAATTTGACGAAGAGAAAACAAGGGAATGGCTGAAAAAAGGTGTGCAACCTACTGATACAGTTAAAAAGCTATTAAAAATCTCCGGAATTACCAAGTAAGGTACAAAAGTATACAACCTCAATTACTATTGACTTAAATTATGTATTCAAAATGGAGGGTTATTAATGAAGGAACTATTAGAGAGTATTGCCAGATCATTAGTTGACAATCCTGACGATGTATCGGTAAGAGAATTAGAGGGAGAGAAATCTCTTATTCTCGAATTAAGAGTTGCAGAAGATGATATGGGCAAAGTAATTGGAAAACAGGGCCGCATTGCCAAAGCTATCCGCACAGTTATGAAGGCAGCTGCAATGCGCAACGATAAACGTGTTATAGTTGAAATAATCCAATAATTAAAAGCCCAAACAAAGAGGACATTCTATTTTGTCCCTGAAATGCTGTCTTAAAATCTGTATAGACGATTTTATGACAGCATTTTTTTTACGTCATATCTTCACTTTAGAATTCAATTACTGTTTAACCGTGTTAAACATTGATATGTTCTTACGCAGAAGGCAAAGGCTGTAGTCCGGTCTGGGAAAGTAAAGGGTATCGATAGCGGGTAAAGATCCATGAAAATGGATGTGATATTATAAGAGTCCCAACTATCGAATCAGATTGCATTATGAAGAAAGCAATTCATAAATTTATGGAGAACAAAGAGGAAGGTAAAAATAACTAAAAGGCTTGAAATTTGATTTATTATTATATATAAATAGAAATACATATATTTATAAGAAGCTTTATAATAAGCTGTTAGAAAATCTTTAGCGAGGGAATATAAATAATAAGATTTTAGCTTATTCTATGAAGAATAAATAAACATAGCAACGTATCAAAACAAAGGAGAGATTACTATGGGAAATAATGTTTTAACTGTTACAAAGGATAATTTTGAAAAAGAAGTGCTTCAGTCTGAGCAACCTGTAATGGTTGATTTTTGGGCTGCATGGTGCGGACCCTGCAGAATGATTGCGCCAACCGTCGATCAGGTTGCAGAAGAGTTCCAGGGTAAAGCTAAAGTTGTAAAAATAAATGTGGATGAAAATGGTGAATTGGCTGAGAAATACAGAATCATGACAATTCCTACCTTAATGGTTTTTAAAGATGGAAATGTAGTAGACAGTCTTGTTGGGGTAAGATCAAAAGACGAGCTTTCGAATATGCTGAATAAACATCTTTAAAGGCAGAACCGGGGATTTAATCTCTCCGGTTTTTTTGACTTCAGTTACCGAAAAGGGATATAATTTAAACTGCTTATAGAAAATGTTTTTCGCTACAGGAGGTATTTTTCATGGGATATGTAATAGAAAATATAACTGTTATAACATGGGATAACGATGAGTTGAAGGTAATTAAAAATGCGACTGTGGAAACAGAACAAAGCAAAATTTCCTATGTTGGGTGCAAAAAAAATGACACTCCAAAATCTTCCGGAAAAGTAAAAATAGACGGTATGGGCAAAGTTTTAGTTCCAGGTTTTGTAAATGCCCATACCCACATTCCCATGACACTGCTTAGAAGCTATGCAGATGACTTGGATCTTCACACATGGCTGTTTGATCATATTTTCAAAATCGAGGATAAGCTTACAGACGATGATGTATACTGGGGTACCCAGCTTGGATTGTTGGAAATGATTGCAGGAGGAACAACCTGTTTTTCCGATATGTATTATTTCGTTGATCAGATTGCAGATGCTACTGCCCAGTCAGGTGTGCGTGCCCTGCTTTCCCGCGGTTTGACCAATGACGAGGATAAAGACGATTATAGTGATGATTATAGAATAAATGAAGCCATTGAAACGTTCAATAAATGGAACGGAGCTGAGAATAACCGTATCAGGGTTGCTTTTGCTCCCCATGCAATATACACCTGTGCCCCGAAATATATCAGGGCAATAAGGGATACTGCTGAAAAGCTGGGTGCTTATATTCATGTTCATGTGGATGAGACTTTAAAAGAGCATAACGATTCCCTTAGGCAGTATGGCAAAACACCTGCTCAGCACTTATATGATATAGGGCTTTTTGATTTACCAACAATAGCAGCCCATTGTGTCCATGTAACCGAACAGGATATGGATTTAATGAAGGAAAAAAATGTGTCATTTATCCATAACCCCGGAAGCAACCTTAAACTGGGAAGTGGAATAGCTCCTGTTCCTGACGCACTAAGGAAAGGCATAAATGTTGCGTTAGGCACAGATGGAGCATCCAGCAACAACAATCTTAATATGTGGGAAGAAATGAATCTTGCTGCCCTTATTCATAAGGGATCCAGGTTAGATCCACTGGCCGTTAGGGCTGAGGAAGCTTTCAAAATGGCTACTGTAAACGGAGCGAAAGCCCTTGGCTTTAATAATGCAGGTCAGATAAAGGAAGGCTTTTACGCCGATATGGTATTAATAGATTTATCAAAGCCTCATTATTTTCCTGAACATAATTTAGTGTCAAACCTCGCATACTCGGCACAGGCCTCTGATGTTGAGACTGTTTTTGTTGATGGAAAAATCCTTTATGATAAAGGGGAGTATAAGACGCTGGACAGGGAAAAAATTCTTTATAACATAAACCGGGTATGCCAAAGGCTCTTTAATTAACAGTGTTATGAGGTAATAAACTTTTCAGGGTTTTCAGGATCAACAATTATAGTTTTATAATTAACATATACTACCATACCGGGCTTTGCACCAGAGGGCTTTCTTACGTATTTAGCCCGTGTGTAATCAACCTGGACTTTTGATGAATTACGTGCTTTGCTGAACCATGCTGCCAGCACAGCTGCTTCCAGCAAAGTTTTTTCGGGGACAGGTTCGGGAGCACGAACAATTACATGCGAACCTGGTATATTCTTTGCATGAAGCCATAGGTCATCAGGGTTTGCAAATTTAAGTGTTAATTCATCATTTTGTATGTTATTTCGTCCAACCCATATCTGGCACCCATCGGATGAAGTGAAGCTAAGGGGCGAAGGCTTTTGAGAGCTTTTTATACGTCTGTTTGTTTTTCGTATATATCCCTGGTCCCTTAGTTCTTCACGTATTTCTTCCACCTCTTCCGGGGAATTGGCTTCCTCAAGATTAAACAAAACATTTTCAAGGTAGTCCAATTCTCTTTTTGCCAGTTTCAACTGTTCTGTTGCATAAGCGTATGCAGATTTCGCTTTATTACACTTCCTGAAATAACGCTGGGCATTTTGCTGCGGAGTTAAGTTTTCATCAAGCATAATTTCAACATAGGTTTCTTCAGGCTCGTAATAATTTAACAGGTTACAATGGGTCATACCTTTTTTAAGCAGGTAGATATTTGCGGTTATTAATTCCCCGTATAACCTCAGGGTATCTATATCAGAGTTTTCATCAATGGTTGATATATGGATATTGATTTTCTTTTCGCACCTCTCAATATTTTGCTTAACAATCTTTATCAAATCGCTGCTTTTTGATTTAATATGTTCTTTTATTGCACTATATCTGAAGTAGCTGTCTATGGCCCCGCTAATATCGTCGTATTCCTTATAGGTTCCATACTGGGTTAATTCAATAGCATGAAAGTCCACAGCTTTTTCCAGATTGTTGTCTATTACCACAGTAGGAGTGTATTTTTTATTTTCCCAGGAGTGTATTAAATCTTTTAATACATCTGCCATAACTAAAATCTTTTCATATTCAACATCCTTTGCAGGAAGGTCGGGTTCAATTCCTGCTCTGTAACATACTTCATGGCATAAAAGCGGGCTGAATCCCTTAATCCTGTTTAACAGAAATTTAGATATGGAGCTTTGTTCATTTCTGAACGATGGAATAAAATCATTAAAATCCAGTTCTGTAGGTACTATTTTGTCCTGTTGGGGAGGAAGAACATATGTCCGTGCAGGCATTATTTCCCTTACCCGGTTTATGTCCTGATCTACATGTTTAATTGCGTCGATAATTTTTCCGCTATTGTTAACAAGAATAATATTGCTGTGGCGACCCATTATTTCTATAATAACTTTTTTTATACTTTTATCGCCCAGTTCATCCGATGCTTCTATATAAAGGTTAATAATTCTTTCAAAGTCTAAACACTCAACCATGGTAATAGTTCCGCCAAGCAGATGCTTCCTTAACAGCATGCAGAACATGGGCGGAGAAGAGGGGTTTTCTAAATCCAGCTCCGTTAAATGAATCCTTGCTGAATTTGCGTTACAGTTTAACAGCAGTTTATAGTTATTGTTGTTGGAACGAATATGGAATATAAGGGTATATCGTTCGGGTTGATATATTTTAAAAATGCGTCCACCTTTTACTTTCGTATTCAGTTCGTCGGCAACGGCTTTTGCTACAATTCCGTCAAAAGGCATTTGCTTCACTCCGTTTCATAAGTTAAACCCTGAAGTTTAATTACGCTTTATTTTAACACACATCGGGTGATAGTGAAACGATAGCTGACATAAAGGGGAAATATTACATTTTTATTAATTTTATTTTACAAAATAAATATACTGTGTTATAATTCTTTCTCAGATAGAAACAAAAGCTGTAGAAAAAGAGTTAAATAAAGAATTGCAAAGAATGATTTAATCTCAGTATTGAAAGGGGAAATCATTTATGCTATTGAAAAAAAGATCGGTGGCCATCAGCGTTTTGATTATATCTGTATTATTATTTATAATGATGAACATTTCGGCTTTTTTCAGGTAAATATTATCAGAAGAGGGGAGCACGGGCTCCTTTTTTACTGCTTATAAATAGCAGGAAAATTATTAGGTTTTTGCTGGGAAGATTTTTGAAATAATTGATATTATATTTTGCCCATGGTATATTTATATTGATTATGGGCAATTTCTCAGGTTGGTTTAAGCACAGTGATTTTGGAGGTAATTATGTCACGGGAACGCTCAAGTACAGATAAGATTCCACTTATAATGTTACTTCTTTTTCTTGCAGCTATAATAGCTCTGGATTATTTCTTAAAATGGGGTTTAAACTGGGTTGACTATACCATTATTGGAGTTGTATTTTTCAGTGCTTTTGTTGGTTATGTAAGAGGCCTTATAAAAGCTGTTTTCAGTTTGGTTGGATATATTGTAGCCGTCATATGTTCAGTTTTGTTTTCAGAACCTGTGGCTCTTTTCATTATGGAAAAAACCCAGATAAGGGAAACCATTGCAAAGGCATTGGAAAATGCATATTCTAATTTTACCGTCCCGGCATTTAATCAGACTGTTGATTTCTCTGTTATAGAAAGCAGCAATCAGCTTTTCGAGAAATTTCCTTCCTTAAAAGAATTTCTTAATAATAATATGATGTTTGGCCAACTGTTTAATATGGCCAATCCTTTGGAAGCCGGTGCAGAAGTCTTAAGTGGCGCCATTACGTCTATAACCGATCTGCTTGTTTTTTCTGTTCTTAAGGTTATTTCAATAATTATTGTGTTTTTTGCTGTTAAGTTGATTATTTCTGTTATAGGAGGAATCATAAACTCATTAATTTCACAGAGCAATATTTTGAGTACAACAAATAAAACCATTGGTTTAGCCCTGGGAGCAGTTATTGGTTGTCTTGTTGTATTTGTAGCTGCATCATATGTTGTTCCTTTTCTTGGTTCTCTGAATATTTTAAATATACCAAAAGAGTACGGAGAATCCATTATTTTAGGTTATTTTTTTGCAACACCGCAAACTGTATAAAAGCACAGGTTGTTTTAACTAAGGCAGTGCCTTTGTGCTGCCGGCTGAGAATACCGCTTTATGATTCCAAAACTTACCTGTTAGCTGTCAGCTTTCAATTCTGTATATTAAACCCAGATCTCTTTGTCATACTTTTGAAACAGTATTATACTTCATTTATCCCTTTACTTTACCGATAAAAATATAGAGAATGCTTAAAAATAAATGGTGTTTGAAACGGGTGATTGAATTGACATTTGCTAAAAAAGCAAGAGCCAAATTAATAGTACTAATAATTACCATTGTTATTGTTTCAATTATTCCTGTTAATTCTATGGCAGAGAATGAGAGTGAAAAGTATTGGCTTGTGCGAGTTTTTTCTACAGATGCTTACAATAAAACCATTCGTGCTGAAATTCTGCTTGAATTGCCATCTCCTGATGTAAGGTTAATTGATTCAGAAAAGCTTTATAATATTGAATCAACAGGTATTTTTGAGGTTGTCGGTGTCAGTAGTGATTGCTTAATTTATATTGATTCTGTCCAAAGAACATTAAGCGATATAAAACCCGAGACTTTTATGCTTATTACTGTAGAAAACAATCTTATTACCAGGATGATGAATGTAAACAGTGTTTTATTGCAGGAGGGCGGTATTTACAACGGCATTCTTGAAGAGAATAATTCTGATTTAGGGTATATAACACTCTATTTCCCCGATGGTTCGGGTACATCACCAGGTTTAAAGAGTGCTCTTTCGTATTATCGTACATATTCTTATGTGCGTGCCGAAGATGTTGCAGTATATAAAAACGGCAAACCTGCGAATATTGAAGCGTTAAATCCCGGTGACAGTGTATTCATTAAACTAAATAATGAAGGTAATATTGAAAAAATAAGTGCTACAGATAATTTCTATCCTGTGTACGGTAAAGTGAGGACAAAGGGTAACTGGATGCTTCAACTGGAAAGAGCAGATGGAAGTACCATACAGTATCGTATTCCGTTCAATACACTGATTTTTAAAGACAGAAGGATGGCTTCGTGGAACGATATAAAGATGGGCGATGAGGTGCGTATTTTACTTCAAACAAGTGGTAACCAAATAATAATTGGTGAAATTACAATAATAAGCAAAGAGATTCAGGTAGATGCTGTGTACAGAGCAGACTTTTTCTCATACGATAAATTAACAAACAGTATTGTTGTTACAAACATGCGGCAATTTAAGGATGGAATTTGGAATACATTCAATATACCTGCAATAAGTAAATTTGATATAAACGATAATTATAGTCCCAATATCCCAAGGGGTGCAGGTGGAACAGTGTATATGGCCACAGGTAAAAGTATTACCGGAAAAGAATCTGTAGTTTGGATGTCAATAGAAAATAATGCATTACGAACAGAAGTAACAGGTGATACAATTGTTGATGCGGATCCCGGGCGTAGCAGGCTGACCCTGTTGAACAGAAGTATGCCCGTAACCTATGACGATACTTCTCTTATTGTTAAAAAAGGAAAACTTCTTACTCCAAACCAGGTTAAAAGCAGGGATGAAGCATATTTTGCTACAAGTAACCAGATTGACGGAACGGTAAAAGCAAATATTATTTGGATTCGGGAACCTCTTGATGATACGGGTTTAACTTTGATTCGTGGCAGAATATCACATATCGATTTGTACAACAGTATGACACTTGAATCATTCTCAGAATTCAGTGAACCTTACTGGGAGTTTTATAATGTTCAAAGAACACTAACTATAGATCCTTCGATAACACGAGTATTTGATGATGCAGGAAGAATAGATCTGTCGCTCTTTGACGATTCTGGTGAAGAAAATTACAAAAAACAGACAGTTTATGTTCTTGCACAGGATGGCAAAGCTTTGCTTGTCAGCACGGCTCCCTTTGGTGATGTTGTTTATAAGGGAAGAATATTTGACCTGGAAGGTGTTCAAAAGGATTCCTTCAATCATATTGTCGTGCCCGCTTCATCACTGATTATAAAAGAGGGCATACGTTACAATGATGAATTGTCAAAATGGGAAAACGTTCCTGAAACGCAGTTTTCCTTTTTACCGAATACTGTATTTGTGAAAAATGGTAAATTAATAGACTCGTCCCAGTTGGAAGTGGGAGACAGGATAACTGTGATAAAGTCGGAATTTGGAGACAACGCTTTTGTGGTAATGGTTGAATCATATTAATAATATAAAAACACGGGGGATTATAATGAAAATAAGAATCAAAACTATAAAATTGATATCACTGCTACTGTTTATTTTAATCCTGTCAGATCGGGCAGTTGCCTTCGCATATATGGGTTCAATGGGATACGAGGGAGGTATATCGGCAGCAAATCCTTTTGAAAACAATACATACATTTATCGTGAAGTGTGTTTTTTAACAGGAACTCCTATTATTCTTGAAGGAACTATGACTGTTAAAAAAAATAAAAAAAATGAAAAAGTTACTACCACTTATAGATATGATTTGGAAAATGCAGAACATGAAGCTTCCATAACAAGGGTTATTGTTATGGAGACAACTACAGAAACCACCGAGAATGGTCAAACCACTGAAAAAAGTAAAATTTCCAAAAGACCTACAGAGGTGGTCAGAATCGGTAATTCAGTATTTACTTTAGCAAATTACGAATTTACCCGTTCGGGGCTTACCGACCCTCAACCTGCAGTTTATTATAATGTTGGGGAATACATGCTTAAAAAGACATACAGAATGAACTCCGGAGGAAATATTACAGTTGAGATGACAGGAAACCAGTATGGATATGACCAGTACTGGAGTTCTGCAAAGTCAGGTAACGTTACTGTTACTATTCTTGCCGAGCCTGTGATAAACGGAAGAGTAGTTGAATGGGGCGGAACTGCAAGGATTTTTGCTTCCAATGTAGCTAAAAAAGGATTTGAATATATTGAAAATGAGCCCTACCAAATAAGCTTTGAGGGCGGATATGTAGAAAAAGACTATGAAGAAAGCCTGCTGGAATATGATGCGCTGCTTCCCGAATTTGATAAGGATGGAAAACCTACGGGAGTATTAAGAAACTATAGCGAGAAAATGGGAATTGAGTCCAAACCTGTGCTTACCAGATTAATGGTTCCCGATTTAAAGCATCTGGAAGGGCATTGGGTAGAGGAACCCGTTAAAATTCTTTATAGCCTTGGTGTAATACCTGGTACCGGTGAAGATTTTAATCCGGAAAGGTATATTACAAGGCGGGAATTTACAACAATGGTGGTTAGAGCAGTGAAGGATATACCCGAAGATCCGGACATAGTAACAAGGCAGAAAGTCAGCAGACCTTCACGAACCAAAACCCCAGAAATATCACCTTTTCTGGACGTAAAAACCGATGATCTCTTTTATGCAGAAATTAAGACTGCAAACAACCGTGGAATAATTCAGGGTACAGGCAATGCATATTTTTCACCAAATCGGCATATAACTTCTGCAGAAGCTGTAACAATGCTAATTCGTGCCCTTGGTCTTGAAGGCCTTGCTTCATATCCGTATGCGGTAACCCCATTTATAGATAACGACGACATTCCGGCATATGCCAGGAATTCTGTAGCTGTAGCTTACCGTATAGGTCTGATTAGCGGAGACAGCAGGGGATACTTCCATCCAAATAAATATATGACCTATGAGGAGGCCTCGGTGCTTTTGTATGAGCTGATAAAATATATGGGTGAAGAGTTGGTAAAAGACTATCGAGACCGGCCTTTAAGCTACTGATAGCATGGTTGCAACTATAAATTGACAATGATAAAATTAAATACAGAGGCAGAATAGAGCAGAAAATTCAGAAAGCAGGGTTGAGTATGTCTAAAATCAAAAGGTTTTGTATATGTCTGTTGTCTTATGCAGTCGTTTTTTCAGTAATATTTGTAACGCCTGCTTACGCAGCCGGTGGGTACTCAGATTACATTAACAGTGTTATAGAAATGGTACAGGATCGCTACTATAAGGATATACCTGAAGAAGATCTGATAGAAGGGGTATTGCGTGGCATTTTTGATGTAATGGATGAATATACGGTTTTCTACAGCATGGATGAAGCAGACAGCTTTTTCAGTGCGATGGAAGGTAACTATCAGGGTATTGGTGTGGAATTAATGGAAACTTCAGAAGGGGCACTTATTACACGTGTATTTAGCAATTCTCCTGCTGAAGGTGCGGGCATCTTACCCGATGATATAATAGTAAAAGTTGATGGTCGGGATGTAAAAGGCTTCTCTACACAGGATATAGCTAATTTAATCAGAGGTGATAAGGGTTCCTTTGTAGAAATTGGAGTTGTTCGGAATTTTTCTTCCGAGATACTTTACTTCAGCGTGGAAAGAAATGTTGTGAATCTAAGCCCTGTTACCTGGGTTATTTATGATGATGTTATGTACATAAAGCTCGAATCTTTCAGCAGCAATAGTTCTCACTATTTTGAACAGGCGTTAAAAGAAGCCGATAGTAAAGAAATTAGAAAATTAATCCTTGATTTACGTAACAATTATGGTGGTGAAGTAGGCCAGGCAGTTAATATAGCCAGACTGCTTGTCAGAAAAGGCATCATTACAACCCTGGATTTTAAATCTGAAGAAAGCATGGACGCAGTTTACCGCTCATATCTTGCGAAACCAAGGTATGTAACTGCGGTGCTTGTAAATGGTAATACTGCAAGCGCATCCGAAATCCTCGCAAGTGCTATCCAGGATTCGGGGGATGGGTTTTTAGTGGGAACAAAAACCTTTGGTAAGGGGGTTTTCCAAAATTTATACCCAATACTGAAACCAAGCGCATATGAAAGGTATAAAAAACTGTATGGGGAAAGTATTGTGGACGGCTATGAATGGATGAATAAGCACAAGGTTCAGGTCTATCAATCAGATATAATTGGATGGACTAAAATAACTACGGGCCATTACCTGACCAGAAACGGAAAAATGATTGATGGGGTTGGATTAAACCCCGATTACCCTGTTGAGGATTATAAGCTTATTGAAGGTATAGACATTAACAGTATAAAACAACTTGAATCATCAGCTACTGTGGGATTAAATGGAGTGGGCAATGATGTTTTTAATGCTGAAAGAATACTGAAAGTTAAAGGATATGAAATTGATACCCCGGATAATATCCTTGATGCCAAAACAAGTAATGCTTTGAAAAAATACCAGGCAGAAAAGCAAATAAACGTAACCGGAGCATTGGATTACGCAACAAGAAAACATCTGAATGATGATCTCAATATGCTTCGCAATACAATAGACAGACCTTTTGCAAAGGCTATCGAGCTTTTAAAACTTTACAACTAACTACATAAAATATGCTGAGGTACAAATGACAAAAGAAAGAACAATAAAACCAAATCGAACAGGACTGAAGATATTTATTCTGATTAACTTAATAATCGTCATATTTTTTGCAGTATTGATTTCTATAAATGGAAATACCATTGAATTTAATTGGGAGGCCTTGAATCTTAGAAATTTGGTTGAGAACTTACAATCCGAAAGTTCCCAATATAAGACTGGAGCCTTTAGCCTTGCTGAACTTGATGTTTCTCAGACCGCAGAATATGACGGGAATTTGCTTGTGCTCACAAATTACGATATCCGACTGCTAAATCCAAACGGAGAAGAGATATGGTATTTTACTCATGATGTAAGGCATCCTGTTCTTAATATAAATGGGAAATGGATACTTGTCTATGAAAAGAACGGGAAGTCATACATGGTAATAAAAGATGGAAAAGTCGTTTTAGAGAATAAGGCCGATGAGGAAATAGCATTTGGTGAAGTAACAGATAAGTACATATTATTTATTAATATAAGCAACAATGGTTACAAAAGGACTATAAATTTTATTGCTCCCGAAACAGGTATAAATCTTGGTGCTCTTTATATTGACGATTATTATCCGTATTATGTAAAGACTTTTAATAATGATAATAGTTTTCTTCTTTATGGTCTTGGCATGAATTCCACAAACGTATCTACCATTATACGAATATATGAAAGCACAGGTAAAACAACACCTGTAGCCAATGTTGAAATTGAAGGCCTGTACCCTGTTATGCGTAATAATAACAGCAGTTACATCTTTGCCGGAGAAGATACGGTTTTCTGCTACGATAATAATTTGGATTTAATATGGTCCCATGGATATACCGATAAAATTACCGCGGCGGGTTTATTTGAAAATAGCGGTACCATTGTTGCCTTAAATGGAGAGTCAAAAAGGATTAAATTCTATAACTCATCTGGAGAAGAGGTTAAAAGTGTTGAGTTGGAGAATAGTATACAAAATATTACAGTCTTCAAAAATACTGCTGCAGTAATATATGGTTCGAAGGTTCTTTTTTACGATCCTTCTGGCAGGTTAATTGATCATGCATCTCTGCCGGGTATTAATGTTAGAGTGCATTTTCTTAATAGTGAACAGGTTTTCCTTGTAACCGAGCATGAGGCCATTCTCTATAATATTTCCAACAAATAAAAGCATTTTTAAATTAAGCATAACCATATATATTATTATATGGATAGGTGTTTTTATATGATTTTAACTGTTACTTTGAACCCTGCGGTAGATAAAACCGTTTATATTGAAAATATGAAAATAGGGGAACTGAATAGAGTTAAGGCCATCAGAACAGATCCTGGCGGAAAGGGCATAAATGTATCCAAAGCCTTGTGTTCTTATGGTGTAGAGCAAAAGGCAACAGGTATTCTGGCTGGTATGAATGGAAGATACCTTTTGTCATTGCTTGAAAAATTTCATTTTCCTAAAGAGTTCTTAATGGTTTCAGGTGAAACCCGGGTTAATTTGAAAATTAAGGATGAAAAAACTAATTTAGTAACAGAAATAAACGAAACAGGGCCCTTAATTGCAAAAAGTAATACAGAAGAGTTTATAAAACTTTTGAAAGAACATTTGATAAAGTGTGATCTTATAGTTCTGTCAGGAAGCCTTCCGGATGGTATGCCATCTGATTTCTATGCACAGTGTATCAGACTGGCCTCCGATATGAAAGTCGCTTCTATTCTTGATGCTGATGGCGAAGCATTTAAGTTTGGTTGCAAAGCCCTTCCATATGCAATAAAGCCAAATCTGCACGAATTTGAACGCCTTACAGGCAAATCTTTTTCAAATTACCGTGAAATCCGGGATGAGATAAAAGTTATACATGAAACAGGTATAGAGCTTGTACTTGTTTCTCTTGGTAAAGAAGGCTCTGTTTTAAGCTACCGGAATAAGACCTATCATGCATCGACATTGCCTGTTCAGGTAAAGTCAACGGTAGCTTCTGGTGACTCAATGGTTGCAGCACTCGCTTATTGCATTAAAAAAGATATTCCTTTGGACGAAACTGCAAGAATAACCTCAGCTGCAGGATGTTTAACTGCAGCATTGGATGGTTCGGAAATGTCTGAATGGAAAGATATAAAAGATGTATATAAGAAAGTTTATATTGAAGAAATATAAAACAGGAGTTGATAGAGTTGTTATATCCGCTTAAATTTCACCCTGTATATAAGGATTACATTTGGGGAGGCAGGAATCTTTCGAAGTTTGGAAAACAGCTTCCTGAAGGAAAGGTTGCTGAAAGCTGGGAGTTAGCATGTCATCCTGATGGAATGAGTATTGTAAAAAACGGAATTTACGAAGGAAGAACACTTAAATCCATGGTTGAGGAATTTGGCGGTAAAATTATTGGCGATTTAGTAAAGAATGATGCAGGCTTTCCATTATTAATAAAGCTTATTGACGCTAATGACAAACTGTCGGTGCAGGTTCATCCCGATGATGAATTTGCAAAAACTCATGAAGGTGATAACGGAAAGAATGAAATGTGGTACATCCTTGAAGCAGAGCCAGACGCAAAACTCATTTACGGGCTAAAACCCGGCGTTACGAAACAGGACTTTGAAAATGCAGTAAGGGAAAATAAACTGCAGGATTGCCTTAATTATATAAATGTAAAGGCAGGCGATTTTATTAATATTCCGGCAGGTCTGGTTCATGCCATTTGCGATGGAATTGTACTGACTGAAATTCAGCAGAATTCAAACGTTACATACAGGGTCTACGACTATAACAGAAAGGGTTCGGACGGAAAATTCAGGCCACTGCATATTGAAAAGGCAATGCAGGTTATTGATTTTAATACCCGAAACAAAAAATATCCCTATGAGGGATTGGAATATGAAAAATCTGGAAATGCCTCATTGAAAATTTTAGTCGCGAATAGATATTTTTGTGTTGAGCTTTGTACAATTATGGGTAATATAAAGCAGGATACAGATTACAGACAATTTCATGCATATGTATGCATTAACGGTGAAGGGAAAATCAACTACGGTACAGGAAGTATAAGCTTATACAAAGGAGAAACCATTTTAATTCCTTCCTGTGTCGGAGAATATGAAATAGAAGGAAATATTTCGCTTTTAAAAACCTATGTACCAGAACTGAATAAAGACATATACAACAGGCTAATGAATATGGGATACGCAGATCGGGAAATAACAGAAAAAATAGCAGGACTTGTATAGTAGAGTCCTAAATAATAACAGATACGGAAAGTCAGAACCATTGAAAAATAAGGGTTTTTCGTGCTATAATAAGTTTTATTGCGGTATTTTTAGATAGTTGTCTAAATAAGTAAGTTTTTCAGAGGTGTTTACTATGGAATCTCAATTAATACTAACGGTAAATGATATGACCGAAGATTGCGTGGAGGTGCTAAGGCAAGCACTAACAAGAATTAACGGTGTGGAGAAAGTTATATTGAACGTTGAGAATAGCAAAATTTATATTGAATTTGATGATGAGAAAATTGGAGAACAGTTAATTAGAGAGACCATTGAAGACGAAGGCTATGAAGTTAGGTAGCCTTCGTTTTCAGTTACTGCGTTTCAATACAAAATCGAAGTAAATTATAATAATATCTTTTCTGTATATCGTTCTGTAATCAAGAAAAAACAACATTTTTCAGAATTCAGAAAATAACTGTGAAATAGCTAAAAAAATATATATAACAAGGTAATAAGTAATTGATATTTTTATTTTATTAGGATATAATGTTGCATTGAAAGGTCTAAGGGAGTAGCTTGCAGATAACACTGTTTAGCTGATCGTCAGCACGATGC
>Ga0209537_1000175_pt1 | contig 74632 bp, 59 predicted proteins | sample BioPla4DNA1_FD_187698 | JGI IMG/M metagenome (GOLD analysis project Ga0209537, IMG submission 187698) | Biogas fermentation microbial communities from Germany - Plant 4 DNA1 (SPAdes) (version 2) | ecosystem: Engineered > Bioreactor > Anaerobic > Digestate | place: Bielefeld, North... | reverse complement strand
ATAATGCAGAGCTAAACATATGCGAATATTAAATTTAGAATAAGCATAGCGATTATTCCGGTTATAACAGTGATAAACAGATTTTTTGTTTTGTAAGCAATTAAGAAACATGGTATTGCTGCCAGCAAATTTTTGTTTGTTAAACTCAGGTTCACAACATTTTCTGAAACCAGGATTTCCGGTACAAGTAAGGCAGATAGAACTGCCACAGGTATATATTTCAACCACCTCATAAACCATTCAGGTGCTTCTGTTTTCGAAAGCACTATAATTGGCAGAACTCTTGGCAGATATGTAACAATACTCATTCCCAGGATAATGAAGACTATTTGCTCCATCTTTCAGTAACCACTCCTATCGTTGCTGCAACAACGGCTGCAATTATCACATTATAGTTATCATTCAAATTTATTCTTAATATCAGGGATAATACCCCCGCACATAATGATACCAACAGACCTTTTTTGTCCTTAAGCTGCATAATCAGCAAACCTATAAACATGGCAGACAAAGCAAAATCAATGCCCCACTTTGTGGTATCGGTGAGCCTGCTTCCAAAAATACCCCCCAACACCGTGGATAATATCCAGCTTCCGTGGGATGCCAGATGCAGCCCTAAAAAATAACCCTCGGTAGCAATATTGTTTTGCACATAACTTCCTGAAACAGCGAAGGTTTCATCAGTTATACCAAAAGATATAATAGATTGAAGCTTTGTTGAAAATTTCTTCATATGCTGTGAAAGAGATGCGCTCATCAATAAATGTCTTAAGTTCACAAGAAATGTGGTTGATATAACAGAAACAGCATCAGCCCCTGTTGCCATCATTGCCGCTGCAATGAACTGAGAGGAGCCTGCATAAACAATCAATGACATCAAAAAAACCGTACCTACTGTAAGTCCCTGTTGGGAGGCAAGAATACCAAAGGCAAGTCCGATTGGTACATACCCCACAATAACAGGCACAGCAGCTTTTAAACCTTTTCGCCATTCGCTATACATATTGCCCTCCAAATGTTGCGTTTTAAGTATTGTTTTCTGTTAATAATGAGTTGAATTAAACAATAATTTACCGTCTGATAAATCATTTATTTGAAATATTATAACAGCAATAAGAAATAACGCAAGCACAGCGTACTTTCACCGGTTAGTGTGTTCAGTTTTGACTGGTCGAATAAAAAAGGCGGCTGTATAGCCGCTGATTGAATTTTTGTTGATTTGGAATTATATCACTTTTTTCATCTCAGTTAAAATCTTTTTTATACTGTATTCGGACAAACAGTACTGTTTCGATAAATCAGATATTCCAGCACCATTTCTATATTTTTTTACTATCTCAAGATTTCGTTTCTTATAAAATTTACGCGTTCCGTTAGCTTCTCCCCATTTTAGTCTTACAGATTCTTTTTTTGGAATATACAGCACTTCTCCCTGGATATATATCTGTACCTGGCTTAATAGCCATTCTGGCAGCAAGTCCTTGGCATTGTTGTATTTCATTTGCCACACTCCTTTTAATACTTTCACCCCTTACCCATTACTTCCCAACCATCCCCGGTAAGTGTAAAATATTCATGGAGATAAAAAATCCGCAGAAAATAACCTCTGCGGATATAAAAAAAGCACGATAACCATTTACCGCGCCAGCTTTTCTACAGTATATCTATTTCCAACCATTTTTGACTCCATTAAGCCCGAATGCTACCAAAATGGTGGGAAACATAGATTTTGAGCCAAAATAGAATTCATTAAAAGCAGGTATGGGGGTTATTATCCAATCACAGAAGACATCCTTGCCTTCCACCAATATTAAATTATTCTTTAATCACCTTAAAAACAATTATAGCTATTTTTACTAAACCTGATCTTATCATTTATTACACCCCTTTCCTGATTTTTTAAGTAGCACTTCCATTATATTGCAAATCATCACCAAAATCAATATAAAAATTTAGTATAAAAATTCTTTCTCTTGTAACCCCCCCATTCCTATTAGTACAAAATCATGATATACTGAATATGTATCTAAAATTAATATTGCAGGAGGTAAAAATGGAATATCGTAAATTCAGTAAGTTTGAAAAACCCGTTTCCCTTTTTGGTATTGGCTGTATGCGATTGCCTACAATAAAAAAAGAAAATGAAAGTATTGTTGACGAGGCTGAAGCTATTAAGATGATCAGATACGGCATAGATCAGGGTGTTAACTATATCGACACCGCTTATGGCTATCATGGCGGACAGAGTGAAGTTGTTGTTGGTAAAGCTTTAGCTGACGGATATCGGGAAAAGGTTTTTCTTGCTACAAAATCACCTGTCTGGCTGGTCAAAGAATATGATGATTTTGGCCGTTTATTAAATGAACAGCTTCAAAAATTAAATACAGAATACATAGATTTTTATCTTTTGCATGCATTGAATAAAGAAAGATGGGAATCCATAAAATCTCTTAATGTATTTGATTTTATGGAAAAGGCAAGAGCTTCGGGCAGAATTAAATACATCTGCTTTTCATTTCACGATGATCATGATACTTTCCGCGAGATCGTTGATGCTTATGATTGGGATATGTGCCAGATTCAGCTGAATATAATGGACATGCATGAACAGGCTACTGTAGAAGGATTAAAATATGCAGGTTCCAAGGGCATACCTGTAGTTATTATGGAACCACTGAAAGGCGGAAAGCTTGCTACCGGTATCACCCCTGAGATTGAAGCAATATGGAACAAAGCCGATGTTAAAAGAACTCCTGTCGAGTGGGCATTCCGCTGGCTTTACAATTTCCCTGAAATAGCAGTAATTCTAAGTGGTGTTAGTAATATGCAACAGCTTGAAGATAATATCCGTATATTCTCGGATGCGAAGGCAAACTGCATGACCGAAGAAGAACTTGCGCTTGTGGAAGAGGTTAGAAAAGTTTATCTGAGTAAAACTAAAGTTCCCTGTACCAGCTGCGAATACTGTCTTCCCTGCCCGCAGGGCATTTCCATACCGCGTATTTTCAATCTTGTTAATACAGCAGCAATGTATAATGATTTGGATGGATGCAGAAATGGTTATAAAGATTTAATTAATAAACAAAACGATGCATCCCGGTGTATTGAATGCGCCCAGTGTGAAGCTGCATGTCCTCAGAATATTTCAATTATCGAGAAACTGAAGGAATCACATCAGTATTTATTACAGGAATGAATTTAACAAATAACCTAAACATGCATAGCAATTTATAAAATTTAAGTCAGGCGGTAACAATCTCCACCTGACTTAAATCTTTGATGTCCATAATAGCAATCCAACTGATTAAAATTTCCACGTATAAAAGTCCTTAAACAAACAAGATAAGGCTTACAGCCATTACCATCATGCCGGCAATAAGACCATATATTGATAAATGAGCCTCCCCATACTCTCTTGCTGACGGCAACAGTTCATCCAGAGAAATGAACACCATAATTCCCGCCACTGCAGCAAAGAGAACTCCAAATACTATATCATTAAGGAATGGCATCAAAATCAAAAAACCAACAATTGCACCTAAAGGTTCGGACAGGCCTGATAGAAACGATAGCATAAAGGCTTTCTTTTTGCTTCCTGTGGCGTAAAAAACGGGTATTGAAACTGCTATCCCTTCAGGAATATTGTGAATTGCAATTGCTATGGTAATTGCAATACCAAGGCTGGGATCTTTTAAAGCTGCAGTAAAAGTTGCAATGCCCTCGGGAAAGTTATGTATTGCGATTGCCAGGGCAGTTAACAAACCCATTCTCATTAAATTGGAGGAGGTTTCCATATTTTTTTCATTAATATCTTCAACACGCTTTACTTCATGAGGATTTTCTCCGGAAGGAATTAACTTGTCAATTATTGCTATTATCAGCATTCCTGCAAAGAAAGAAGCTACAGTAACCCATGCCCCTTTCCTTTCCCCAAGAGCTGAAATTAGCGTTGACTGTGCTGTTGCAAATATATCAATCATTGATACATAAATCATTACACCTGCAGAAAACCCCATAGCCACCGATAAAAAGCGTGTATTTGTTCTTTTGGCAAAAAAAGCAATTATACTGCCGATACCGGTAGATAAACCTGCGATTAAAGTTAGCACAAAAGCTGTTAATATTTGACCTGTTTGCATGTTGTCCACCCCCATAACTTATTACTTCCATGATTTTACCACATTTATCTGAGTTTAAACAATCTTTTAGGCATGCTCGATATTTATAGCCAATTATTGCTTTATAAAGAATTGGCCTATTTCAATATTGAAAAAAGTGATGAAAATCGTTAAACTATTATTAATATATAGATTAGCATTTCTTATTAATACAAACATTTTATTTAAATTGCTTCTATCCGGAGGGTAACTGCAATTTACTGGTAAACTTAAGAAATTGTTTTATCAATTTCAACACACAGTTTAAATGAGGGGACCGGATTTTGATCCGTAACCTGTTCTGAAAAATAAGCATCGGCCATTTACGTGAGCTGAAACAGGTGGCTATCTTTAAGCCATGTAATAATACAATTTATAATGATTTCTGCCTGGAGGATATTGAATGTTTAAAAAAAGAAGTGGAGCCAAAGTTTATAAAAATTTTATTATTTCATATATAATAGTATTAATGCTTCCAATGTTCATCATGTCATTTATAGTGCTTTTTCATTTTGTAAATGTGCTGAAAGAAGAAGTGGAAATTAATTTAAGGACACCTTTTATAAAAAGTGTTGATAATTTCGATGCACAGATTAATCAGTTAACAAGAATCTCCCTTCAGATTGAACTGAATGATGTTTTAAGATCTGTTAATGTAAAAAAAAGACCCTATGATGCAATAAAAGTAAAAAATGAGCTTATAAAATACAACACTAATTCTTTTGTAGACGATATCTTTATTTATAATTATAACGATGATTTTATATCGTCATTTAATTTCCTTTGTACCCTTGAAGTTTTTAACGATTTTATTCTTGACAGGGAGTTAACCGACTTTGACCTGCTTAAATTTAAAGAATCGGGTAAGCAATCGGATATGTATTTTTTCCCTACCGATTCAATATTTCTTGCTAACAGACAGAATCATTTAATGTATCTGAATAAGATTCCTATAAATAGTACGAATAAATATGGAATTATAATGTATATGATCTCTGAGGATGCTCTTAGAAATGTTTTAGCCCCTGCATTAAGTGAAAATAACCATATATTTATTGTAGACCCTGTAACAAAAGATATATTATTCAGTTTTTCTGAAACCCCCGATTCCAAACTGATGAATATTTTCCAGAAAACTATAAAAGAACATTCTGCAATTGAAAAAATAAATGAAATTAAAACAGGACGCGATAAGTTTTCTCTCTACGTTCAGGAATCTGTCGGCCCATATCTGTTTGTTCAGTTGATGCCGAATGATCTTCTGTCATCAAGGATTAATCAAATACGAATAATTTATTTGATAAGTATGGCCGTTATATTTGTTATCGGCGGGTTTCTGATTGCCATCTTAATGCGGATAAACTACCATCCAATAAAGAAACTGAACAAACTTATTGAGGAGAATTTCCTTGCTCCCCGAAACACACCCGATGACAAATTGAATGAGTTAGAACTGCTTGAATATGCCCTTCTTCAATTTAATAAAGAAAACACAGACCTTAAGGAGTTTGCCGCTTCCAACAAAAGTGTATTAAAAAGTTATTTGATTGATTGTTTCCTTGCAGGACAGGCCAAAGAAATTGATAATATTTTAGAAACCTGCAGAAGCATCGGGCTTGAGTTTCATATGCAGTATTATTGCGCAATAATATTAAAGGGAGGCAACATCCATAATTTACATGATACAGAAATAACCAATGTCTTTTCTTCGGTTAATTTTTCAGACAATTTCCAGATAATAATGCACCGTGACATACATTTCAATGACGTTGTTATTATATATGGCAGTTCAACGAATGATGAAAAAGATTCTCAGGTAATAGCCCAGGAAATACAGAAACGCCTTAGCGAAGAATATAACAGCGATATTAGAATAGGCATTGGTAATTTCTATAACAGTATATTCAGTATTAACTCGTCATATGAAGAGGCTTTAAGAGTGCTGGAATATAACAGTATCCTTTCAAAACCTGACATAATATCTTTTAATGAAATTATGAAAAAAAGTAACCAAAGTATTAATTATCCTTTTTCGTTATTTGAAAAACTTGAGGAATCGGTACGAAGCAATGATATTATTGGCATCCAGGATAACATAAACCAGCTGGTTAATCATATGAAAAACGAAAATTTAAGTCTTTTCTGGATTAAAAATATATGCTATGACACTGTTAATACAATATCAAAGGAATTATTAAGAAAGTTTAAGCACTCTCCGTTACTTAACAAACCTTATATTGAAAAAATATATGGCTCTAATATTAGTACATTTGAAGATATTGTAGATATTATGAAAGAAATATCTGAAGATATTTCAAACTATTTAAGCGTTGACAGGGAATCTTATGAACTTAAGTTATTGCAGCAAATAATAAAGTATATACGCGAAAACTTTCAGGATCCTGATTTTAGCCTTCAAAACATTGCTGACTCCCTTCAGATGTCCACCCCATATTTAAGCCAGTACTTTAAAAAGAATACTGGATACACCATATCTGAGTACGTAACCAGGTTAAGAATGGAAAAAGCAAAAGAACTGTTGTTAAATACAGATATGGGTGTTAATGAAATTGCATATGAGGTTGGCTATTACAGTGTGCCTAGTTTTATCAGAAAATTTAGGGAAAAAGAAAAGATCACACCCGGACAGTTTAAGAAAAAGCACTCATAAATATTTCATTAATAAGAACCTGCTTTTAACCAAACCAAGATAAAAAGGCCATCTCAGATGAATTTCCGAGATGGCCTTTATTATTTTCTATTATCTTACTTTTCTACTCTTTCAAATGCAGTTCTATACAATTCAATATATCTTTCCAGATCTAAATTGTTAAGGTGAGCAACATACGCATCCCATTCTTTTTCCATGCCACCCTCGATCATCCATTTGCTGACTGTCTGGTTGACATAATTAACTATGTCGGTCTGCAGTAAGGATAATTCCTCAAGCTCCTCAGGGCTGAACTTAAATGCATAGTTGTACGGCCATTTTGACAGGTATGGTCTGTAAACCGCACAAGCTTCAGATTTTGCAACGCTGGAAGCTTTTTCAGCTACGTATTTATCCAGAGCAGTTTTCGTAAGCAGTGTACAACCCTGAGCAATTGGTGCAGACATGAACCAGTCGCTTGGCTCAACATTTTCAGGGCGGGCACCACTGTTAACTTCGTACTTGCCAGGTGATGTCTCCGAAGGAACAAGGGCTTCAGTTTCGTTCCATCCAGCCTCTTTAAACATTCCAAAAGCCATCTGTACTGAGTATTCTTCAGAGTTGCAGTAATCGATAAATCTGATTAATACTTCAGGGTTCTTAGCAGCTGAAGTTATAGCAAATCCACCTTCAGAGAAGAACTGGGATCTTCCCCAAATCTGTTTTCCATCGGGTGATTTGAGTGCCGGCATAAAGGTGTACTTTTCCTGATCCTCTTCAAGAATCATAGACAGGTCTTTCCTGTAGTCAAAGTAAACACCAACATTTTTCTGAGTTCTCAGCTTATTGGTTAACAGCGTTCTGTCCTGTGTAAATACTTCAGGGTCGATTAATCCTTCCTGATATAGTTTTACCATATAAGCTGTAGCTTGTTTCCACTCTTCTGTGGTTGCGGTGAAAACAACCTCATCATTGTCGTTAATCCAGATATAGAACGGAGTATCAACAACGCCAAATGCGAAATATATTGGTCTGTAATCGCGCTTAACTTCTCTGTTTAAATCGTTACCTTCCTGATAAAGGAAGCTCATTGGAATCTCGTCATTTATTCCGTTTTCATTTAAGTCGTTTTCCTTGAATGCTTTCAGAACGTTGTATAACTCATCGGTGTTGGTTGGAACTTTAAGATTTAACTTATCAAGCCATTCCTTATTGATTATCGATGAAATGTGGCTGTCAAAACCTTCGTCTGTAAAGCTTGCCAGCTGATATATCTTACCGTCCATACTTCTGACGAATCCATCGTACAGAGGATAGTCCTGTCTTATCTTGTTGATATTTGGAGCATACTCATCAAGCAATGCTTCAATGTCAATTAATACACCATCTGCCCCAAACTTTTGCACTTCGTCATGGGACAGGCTCTTGGGTCCGTAGAAAAGATCAGGGTATTCACCACTGGCTACTTTCAGGTTCTTGGTTTCTGTCCAGGATGCCTGTGGTATTAAGTCCCAATCAATATAAACATTGGTTTCCTTCATAATCTTCTGAAACAGTTCTGTTTCATCAAGATTACTGGGTCTGGTATTGTTCATTTGCAGGCCCATAGCGTAGTACGTAACAGGCTCCTTTACAATGGGAATTCCTGTTTTATACATATTCCCAACCATTTCACGCCCGTCATCGGATGTGGTTTCTGAACCGGAACCCTGTTGAGCATCAGGTGCCTTTGTTGGCGCAGTGGTGGGCTCGGGTTTAGTAGCAGTTTGCCCGCAACCGGCCAACGCAAGAACAAACATACAGCTAAGAAGAAGCGAAATAATCTTTACAATTGTTCCTTTCTTAGACATTTTAATACCTCCTTGAAATATTTATTATTTAACCCCTTACCGGGGAACAAGGCAGATTTTTAATGAAGTTTTTGTGCAGAAAAATCCCTGTCAGCCTTTTATCGAACCCATTGTAATTCCCTGGACGAAATATTCCTGCATTATCAGATAAACAACCATCATCGGCAAGGTTGCGATAACAATAACACCATATTTCATCTGTTCCGCGGCCCTCAGCATTTCGGTAAGAGCTTCCTGGTCTTCCATTAAGTCGTATATTGCTGATGAAACCTGAGCAGTTGCAAGCAGTTCTTTCAAAACAATCTGCAGAGGTTGAAAATCCGGCTTGTCGAGATAAATCATTGCTCTGAAGAAATCATTCCACTGCCATACCGCATAGAATAACAGCATTGTTATTATTATCGGTTTTGAAATTGGCAACAATATTTTGAAAAAATACCCAAAGTGTGAGCAGCCATCAATTTCTGCAGCCTCACTTAAACTTTCAATATGATTTGTCTTGAAATAGGATCTTGTAACTAAAAGATTCCATACCTGAATGCCATTTACAATTAGTAGCACGTAGGGTGTATTGCGAAGCCCAAGCTTATTTACAACAATGTATAAAGGTATCATACCGCCCTGGAAAAACATTGTTATCAGTAAGAATATTGTAAAAGGCTTTCTTCCCGAAAAATCATGCTTTGACAGCGGGTATGCGGCAAACAGGGTTAAAGTTGCACTTAATGCTCCACCTACTATTGCGTAGAAAAACGAGTTCTTATATCCGTTCATCAGATTTTTAAACTTAAAAATCTTTCTGTACCCCGAAAAAGTGACGTCTATAGGATAAAGCGACAATTTCCCTGCTATAACATAATCTGGATTGCTGATTGAAGCAATAATTATAAAATAAAGAGGATACAATACTATCAAACAGGCAACAACGAGTAATATGTTGGTTATCACTTCAAAAATTATATCTTCCCTGGAACTTTTAATTTTCCTTCCTGAAAAAGTCATTTTACTCACTTCGCTCACCCCCTCCTACCATAAACTTTCCTCAGTAAGTTTTTTACTTATCTGATTAACAATAATCAGGAGGGTCAGATTTATAACTGTTTTGAAAAGATCTATTGCTGTGGAATAGCTAAATTGCGCATTTATTAAACCCACCTTATAAACATAGGTACCAAAAATCTCGGATGTTACCAGATTAGTGGGTGATTGCATCAGCAGTGTCCGCTGAGTGTCTACATTTAACACTTTACCAACGCTTAACAGCAGCATTGTAACAAGAGTTGGAGTTATGGATGGTAAATCAATGTACCAGATTTTTTCTAACCTTGTGGCACCATCAATTGTTGCAGCCTCGTATAAACCCGGATCAACAGAAGTTAATGCAGCAAAATAGATGATAGCCTGGTAACCCGTCCTCTGCCATACATGTGAGAACACGTATACATGCCTGAACCACTTGGCTTCAGCCATAAAGTAAATTGGGTCTATACCAACGGATTCCAATAACTTGTTTACCATACCCGAAGTTGGTGAAAGAAACAAATGCAGCATACCTACCAAAACAACCATGGATATAAAATATGGTGCGAAGGTAACGGTCTGAGAAAATTTGACAATTCTCTTGCTTTGTGTCTGGTTAAGTATCACTGCAAAAATTATTGGAAAAGGAAATCCAATAAACAAATCGTAAAAACTTAATATAATAGTATTTTTAAATAATTGCGGAAACATGGGTGATTTCAAAAAACGTTCGAAATAATTTAAACCTACCCATTTCGCCTCCATAATGGGCTTTGTAATACTGTAATTACGAAATGCAATTTGTATTCCATACATAGGAGCATAGTGGAAAATAATAAAGTATATTACAACAGGCAAAATCAAAAGATATAATTGCCACTCGCCCCTGGTAATAAACCTGTGTTTAATTCTATGAGCCAGAGTAGGCTTTGGTTTTATACCATTAATAACTGTAGCAGATTTATTCGGTTGCAACTAAGTTCCCCCCTAAATTCAGAATCAAAGCAACAAAATTTAATTAGAATTAAAGAAAACCTGTAATTTTATTTTATGTGAAAAGCACAGGGGTGTAAATATTCATTATAAAATGCACTTCAAAGCCTTTAATTTCAGAATTTACACCCAATTAATTATCCTGAATTAATATAAAATTCCTTAAGTTTAAAGCAAAGTACAGGTGAATATTCAGAATATAAGATGTCAAAACTCTTGATACTACTGCATTACATAGGATAATATTCAGATTTTATTATGCAAAAAACCGGTTACAATATTGTGATTGTAACCGGTTTTCTATGAAATAAATGGGAATTAAGAATTCTTTAAACGTTCTTCCAAAGCCTTCAATTGATTTTTAAGCTCCTGTGGAAGTTTTGGTTCATAGTTATTATAATGTTCCTTAATAGATTCTACTTCTTTCAGCCATTCATCCTTATTAACCTTGAGCAGTTCCTTCATGTCCTTTTCACTGACATCTAAACCATCGGTATCTATGGCATCTAAAGTAGGCATATAACCAATTGGTGTTTCTACAGCTTTACCTGAGCCAGTAACTCTTTCAAAAATCCATTTCAGAACACGGCTGTTTTCACCGAAACCAGGCCATAACCAATTGCCATCCTCATCCTTACGGAACCAGTTAACATAGAAAATCTTTGGCAGTTTATCAGCGTCAGCCTTAGCACCAATATCAAGCCAATGTTGCAGATAATCACCAACATGGTATCCAATAAAGGGCAACATGGCAAACGGGTCACGGCGAATCTGACCGATATTACTTGAAATTGTAGCTGCAGTAATTTCGGAACCCATTATTGAGCCCATGAATACACCATGATTCCAATCAAAGCTTTCATGAACAAGTGGAATTGTAGTTGGACGACGCCCACCTACCAGTATTGCTGAAATAGGCACACCGTTCGGATCTTCCCATTCCGGAGCAATTGACGGACATTGACTTGCTGGTGCTGTAAAACGAGCGTTTGGATGCGCTGCAGGAGTCTTTGAATCTGGAGTCCAGTCCTGGCCCTTCCAGTCTATTAAATGATCGGGAGCTTCGCGTCCAATGCCTTCCCACCACACATCTCCATCATCAGCTAAAGCAACATTTGTATATATGGTGTTTTTGCCTATGGTTTTCATTGCATTCGGGTTGGACTGCATCGATGTTCCAGGAGCAACACCGAAGAAACCGGCCTCAGGATTTATCGCATACAGGCGTCCATCTTTACCAAATTTCATCCATGCAATGTCATCACCAATTGTTTCAACTTTCCACCCGGGAATGGTTGGAACCAGCATAGCAAGGTTTGTCTTACCGCAGGCACTTGGGAAAGCACCTGTAACATATATTGACTTCCCTTCAGGATTTGTAATCTTGAGTATTAACATATGCTCAGCCAGCCAGCCCTCATCCCTAGCCAGAACAGAAGCTATACGCAATGCAAAACATTTTTTACCCAATAGAGCATTTCCGCCGTAACCTGAGCCATAGGACCAGATAGTTCTTTCCTCAGGAAAATGGCTTATATACTTTTTATCCATTGGAGCGCATGGCCAGGATTCATCTTTCTGACCTTCTTCAAGAGGAGCCCCCACAGAGTGCAGACAAGGTACAAATTCTCCATCTTCACCTAAAGCTTCAAGAACCTCTTTACCCATTCTGGTCATAATTCTCATATTCAAAACAACGTATGCGCTATCTGTTATCTCAACACCAATCTTTGAAATAGGTGAACCGATAGGACCCATTGAAAATGGGATAACATACATGGTTCTTCCCTTCATACATCCTGTATACAGTTCTGTCATTGTTTTCTTAAGTTCATCAGGATCTATCCAATTGTTGGTAGGCCCTGCGTCTTCCTGCTTCCTGGATGCTATGAAGGTACGATTTTCAACCCTGGCTACGTCAGAAGCGTCACTGCGGAAAAGGTAACAACCGGGTAATTTATCCTGATTTAATTCAACTGCCATACCAGAATCAACTAATTCCTTCAATAGGCGCTCTTTCTCTTCCTCAGAGCCATCGCATAAATAAATATTATCTGGCTGGCACATTTTAGCAATTTCTTCAATCCATGCTTGCAATTTTTTGTGTTTTAAATTCATCCTATTATCTCCTCCCACAAATTTATTGAAATTAATAGCTTAAAGTATATATTAACTAAAACTGTCAGGTCAAAACAATAATAACTATTACAAAAGAATTACAAAAAATTTGTTAATTTTTTCACTTTCAATCATAGCACAAAGACAGTTTTGTTTCAAGCAAATATTGAAATTTCAGTTTTCAAATCCTTCATAAAAATTATTCCCTCTGTTCTGTACATTATGTGTTTTTTTCATTTATTTTCCCAAAGTTATACTGACAAATTTACGCGCAGCTGCAGACAGTGGTACACTCTTTAAAAAACAAAAGCCAATAGCCCTTTTTGGTATTCCTTCGATTAGCCTTATTTTACAGACTGCTCCGCTGTTAATATACTCCTGCGAGAATTCTTCAATTACACAGGAAATGCCGAAATTGAATTTCGCAAATTCTAAAAGCAAATCATGGGAGCCAAGCTCAATTTCAGGTTGAATTTTTATACCCTTTGATATTAAATATTTTTCTACGTATTGCCTTGAGTTTGATTTGCTTTCAAGAAAAATAACGGGTAACTGCATGATTTCTTCAATGCTTCTGGGCTCTATTGTTAAATATTTATATTTTTCACCGCAAACAAAAATATCGTGTATATCAATACACTCCTGTACCTCTAATGCCGGATCCTTTACCGGCAAATTGCAAACCGCTATATCCAGTTCACCCGATTTCAGCATCCTGCATAACTCCGGAGTTGTGCGATTAATAATATTCAGCTTCACATTTGGGAAGTCTTTATGAAACTCCCCCAGGTAGGGTAATAAATAATATTTTGAAATTGTATCCCCAACACCTATTTTCATCTCTCCAAACATTAAGTTTTTTGATTCTGAAAGTTTCTTCTCTCCCATTTCAATCAGATTAACTGCCGAGCTGACATACTCATAAAGAAGCTGTCCGTCGGTGGTTAATACCACACCTTTTGAAGTTCTTGTAAACAGCCTTGTACCCAGCTCCTGTTCCAGGTTCATTATAGTCTGGCTAACTGCAGGCTGAGTCATATATAATGTTTTTGCGGCCTTTGAAAAACTTTTGTGTTTGGATACTTCATTAAAAATACGGTATGAATCAAGTTTGGATGTCATAACCCCACCTTATATCATATATTCAATGTATTTATTTTACTTATAACACTTTTTCCTGTATAATACAATAGGAATTAAAAACAGCGCAAGAAGAGACAAATATATACGAAATATATTTTATTTAAAAGGAGTAAAATTATGGAGCGAGTTGTCGGAGTAATATCAAGAGGGTTGAGGGCACCAATAATTAAGGAAGGTGACAATATCAGAGATATTGTTACCGAAACAATACTCAAAGCTTCAAAGCTTGAAGGCTTTGCAATTCAGGACAGGGATATTGTCGGTATAACCGAATCGGTTGTTGCCCGTGCCCAGGGAAATTATGCAGACATTAATGCAATTTCACAGGATATAAAAAGTAAATTTGAAAATGACACAATAGGAGTTATTTTTCCAATTCTAAGCAGAAACCGTTTTGCAATATGCCTTAAGGGAATAGCTATGGGAGCCCGTAAAATTGTACTTATGTTAAACTACCCCTCCGATGAAGTTGGAAATCATCTGGTTGACATAGACTTATTGGATGAAAAAGGCGTCAATCCCTATACCGATGTGTTAAATGAAAAACAGTTCAGAGATTATTTTGGTTATCAAAAGCACACTTTTACCGGCGTTGATTACATCGAATACTATAAATCAATTGTTGAAGAATTTGGTGTGCCATGTGAGGTTATATTCTCAAATAATGCTAAAACCATTCTGGAATACACAAAAAGTGTGCTTGTATGCGATATCCATTCAAGAAACAGAACTAAAAGGATTCTAAAGGAAAACCGGGCCGAGAAAATATTCAGCTTGGATGATATTCTCACCTCCCCGGTAAATGGCAGTGGCTTTAATGAAATTTATGGCCTGTTAGGGTCAAATAAAGCAACCGAAACAAGTGTCAAACTCTTTCCAAGAAATTGCCAGGAGCTTGTTGAAGGTATTCAAAAAGACATAAAAGAAAAAACCGGAAAAACAATAGAGGTAATGATATATGGTGACGGGGCTTTTAAGGATCCGGTAGGAAAAATCTGGGAACTGGCAGATCCTGTTGTGTCCCCGGGATACACAAAAGGACTTGAAGGTACTCCCCATGAAGTTAAGTTAAAATACCTGGCAGACAATGATTTTGCCAATTTAAAGGGGGAGGAACTGGAAAAAGCGATATCTGAATATATACAAAACAGACAATCTAATCTTGCCGATGACATGGCTTCACAGGGAACAACACCCAGAAGGCTGACCGATTTGATTGGGTCTTTATGCGATTTAACTTCGGGAAGTGGCGACAAAGGAACTCCTATTGTTTATATTCAAAACTACTTCAACAATTACTCAAAATAATTCCAATTTCAGAATATAAGCCATCAATAATTTACACCGGAACAGAGGCTGAGAAAGTCTCTGTTCTGAAATTTACACCTATAAGCTTTTATCAAATCTTCTTTCCTCCTTTTCCATATCTATCTCTGTTTGTGTTTTAAATATATTTGGCGTAAGTCAGAATATTCCGGATATTTTGTTTAAATTCAGCAAAAAATAATCAGGTATTTTACAGGCTGTTGCTTGTTTATATCACGCTATAACCCCGTAAATTGGGAGGGATTAAAATGAATAAAGAAGATTTAAAGAGTCTTAACCAATTACCCCAATCATATTGGCTTGCTTCAACTGATCCCACCGATTATTCTTCCCTTTCGGAGGATATATCGGTGGATATCGCAATAATTGGCGCTGGAATGGCCGGAATACTTTGTGCATATCTCCTTCATAAAGAAAATTTGAGTATGGCCGTCCTTGATGCAGGAAAAATTCTGGGTGGAACAACAAGTCATACTACTGCTAAAATAACATCCCAGCACGGTCTTATATATGATAAGTTAAAAAAACAGATGGGATTTGACCTTGCAAAGCAGTATGCCGATGCTAATGAAAATGCTATAAAACAGATAAAGGATATAATAGACCAACACCATATTGATTGCGATTATTCCCCCCAGTCAGCGTATATTTATGCCGAAGATGAAAATAATGCTGAAAAAATTGAAGATGAGGTAAAAACAGCATCTGAGCTTGGCATAAAAGCATCATTTATTGATGAAATCCCCTTCCCTATATCAATAAAAGCAGGTATGAAGTTTGATAATCAGGCCCAGTTTCATCCACGTAAGTTTCTGCTTCGGTTGGCGGAAATTATCGGTAACGAAGGTGTTAGAATATATGAAAACAGCAGAGCTGTGGATTTGGAAGATGGTGAAAAGATAACAATAACAACCGAGCAGGGAAAAAAAGTAACGGCAAATAAAGTCATAATTGCTTCCCATTATCCTTTCTATAATAAACCCGGTATGTATTTCTCTAGAATCTATACGGAGAGGACATATATACTTGCAATCGCTGCAAAGGAAAAATACCCCGGAGGCATGTATATAAATGCAGAAAACCCCTCAAGATCATTAAGAGAACTGGATACTAAAGACGGGCAATTAATACTTGTTGTGGGTGAGAATCATAAAACCGGGCAAGGCAGGGATATGGCCAATCATTACCGAAACCTGATTGACTTTGCAGATAGAATATTTACCGTTGAAGATATACCCTACCGGTGGTCCACTCAGGACTGCATGACCCTGGACGGTATACCGTATATAGGCTATTACAAACAGGATACACCTGATATTCTTATAGCTACAGGATTTCAAAAATGGGGTATGACTAACAGTATGGTTGCAGCCAATATAATCAGAGATCTTATTATTGATGGTTCAAGTCAATGGCAGGATGTATACAATCCCTCACGTAAAAATATAATAGGAGCTGCAAAAACTTTTATAGTTGAAAATGTGGATGTAGCAAAACACCTGATATCAGGAAAAATATCCCCTCTGCCTGAGAATGTAGAAGTCAGTCCGGGCGAAGGCAAAGTTTTTGAACATGACGGGGAAAGAATTGGGGCGTACCGTGATGAACAAGGCAAGCTTTTCCTGGTCAACACTACATGTACCCATATGGGATGTGAACTTAACTGGAATTCTGCAGAAAGGTCCTGGGACTGTCCCTGCCATGGTTCAAGGTTTACCTTCTCAGGAAATATCATCGATGGGCCTGCAGTATCACCATTAACAGCAGAAAACGATGTAAATACAGTAGAGAAAATAATTAAAGACGAATTTTAGGGAACGGGGACATTTCTTTTGCTTACCTGAGTTCAAAAAGGCGGGTTATTCGTGTGATTTTGTTGAAAGCAACCCGCTTCGAAGCCATGCAGTTGAAAGCGTGAAGCTGATCAACCCAGGATATGGAAGCCACAATATCGGATTATTTTCTACTGAACTCTTCAGCTATTGCGCAATGCAGGAAATCTTTCTGAAGGAGGCAGGAGAACCCACCCCCTGCTTCCTTTGTTATTTAGCGGGATGAGGGCAGGAAAGGAATTATGCTTTTAGCAAACTCCGGCATACTCATTGTTTGCAGCCATACCTTGCCTGGTCCGGTTAATGTAGTAAGGAATAAACCTTCCCCTCCAAAAAGTATATTTTTAAAGCCTTTAACCATCTCTGCCTGGTATTGTACCGTCTCTTCAAAGGCAGCCACATTTCCAGTATCTACTTTTATTGCTTCACCGGGGCCAAGTGTCCGTTCTACAAGACTTCCATCAATTTCGATAAAGGCAATTCCGGTGCCTGATAAGCGCTGCAGAATAAAGCCCTCTCCTCCGAAAAGACCGGCTTTTAAGCCTCTTGCTATATAAGTACCAATTTCTACAGTAGTTTGGGCACATAAAAAGGCACTTTTTTGGGCTATTATCGGGCATCGGCCAACATCAATATCCAGAATGCAACCCGGAAATGTACTTGCTATAACAATTTCCTGATTTGGAGCATGGGAGGTGTACGTTGCCATAAATAACGATTCACCTGAAAACATACGACCAATACCTTTCATAAACCCGCCGTGCATATTTGTGTCCATACTGATACCCGTATCCATCCATGTCATTCCGCCCGATTGAGTATATATACTTTCGTTGGGATTTAATCGAATAGATACTGCTGGGAAACTACCACCAAAGATTTTATAATTAAGTGATTTTGACTGGGAAAACTGGTTCACCGGAATTCCTGCACTTAATTCATTATCTGTTCCGAGATTGTCGTCAATGGGACTTCCGCAAGATGTACAGAACCTGTTACCTTCTTTGTTCGGTGCATTACATTTCTTGCAAAACATACAATTCAACCCCTTTTTCTTTGCAATTATATCATGCATTTTTTACCACTACAACCTCTTTGTTCATATTTTGCCCGGGCTTATAAAGTAAAATATGGTTGCTCACAGATGGTCATATTATTGAAAAAAGTAAAGCGCTTTCATATTGAATAATTTTCCTTAAAGTGATATTATTGATTACGTTCGGTTTATTTTGAAAAATTAAAAACTAAAGAGGTGTTTTTATGAACCAAACTGCTTTTGAAATTATTTCGGTAGTCATTTCAGTAGCAGCTTTTGCGTTTGCAGCATGGTTGTATCAATGGGTTAAGAAACAGCCATCTTCAAACAAAAAGATTGCAGAAGTTGGTGAATTTATCCGAAAAGGAGCCGCAACATTCCTGAACAAAGAGTACAGAATTCTTGCTCGATTTGCAGGTGTTGCGGCTTTTATTATTTTAATATTGCTTCCAAGCCCTGTCTGGCAGGGAAACATTATTAAAAACATCACCATGGCCATCTCTTATATTGCGGGAACAGTTTTTTCAGCTATCGCCGGAAAAATTGGTATTGAGGTTGCAACCATCGCAAACATGAAGTCGGCAGAAGCAGCTAAAAAGGGTATTAAACCTGCTTTTATGACGGGATTTCGCGGTGGTGCAGTTATGGGTATGGCCGTTGTAGGCTCAAGTCTTTTAGGTGTTTCTGCAGTACTCCTTATCACAAACAACACTACAGCCCTGTTAGGCTTTAGTTTTGGTGCAAGTTCACTGGCTCTGTTCGCAAAAGCAGGTGGCGGGATATTTACAAAAACCGCAGATATCAGCGCCGATTTAGTTGGTAAGGTTGAACTTGGAATTCCCGAGGATGATCCAAGAAACCCTGCCGTTATTGCTGATAATGTTGGAGATAATGTTGGTGACGTGGCAGGAATGGGGGCTGATTTATTCGACTCCCACGTTGCTTCTATGTCTGCAGCAATTGTTATGGCAGTTGCTCTTGACAGAACAGGAAATAGCACCCTAAATGCCAGTATGGTTTTTTGTTTTGCTGCTTTAGGACTTCTTGCATCAATTATTGGTGTTGCGATGGCAAGAATCGGCAAGAACGGTGATCCGACTAAAGCGTTGAATAACAGTACTTATATCACAACTTTTGTTTATATAATACTTACAACAATTGCGACATTTGTTTTTAATTTTGAATGGCGGATCTGGGGTGCATGTATAGTTGGGTTGCTAGTTGGTGTTGTTATTGGTATTGCCACCGATTATTTTACCAACGACACAAAAAAACCGGTGCAGTATGTTGCAAGGGCTTCAAAATCAGGTCCTGCATTTACTATTCTGTCGGGTATATCTTACGGTATGTTAAGTGTTTTCCCGGCCATGGTGGGTATTGCTATTGCATCGCTGTTAGCATATAAAATATGCGATCCAATAGGTCCGGGTTATGCAATGTTCGGAATTTCAATGTCAGCTGTAGGAATGCTCTCAATAGTTGGTATGATTATTTCCAATGACGCTTATGGTCCTATTGTGGATAATGCCAGAGGCCTTGCAGAAATGGGCGAGCTTGGAGATGATGTTCTCGCTATTACAGATGAACTTGACAGCGCAGGAAATACTGTTAAGGCTATTACAAAGGGGTTTGCAATAGCTGCTGCCGGCCTTACAGTTATAGCATTACTGGGTGCTTTTATGAGCGAGGTTAATACTGCCGCTGCAGAGCTTGGAAAACCTCTGCTTGAAGGTTTTGATGTTATTAATCCTCTTGTATTCTTTGGAATGATAGTTGGTGCAGCAATCCCCCTCATTTTCTCGGCAATGCTTATGTTAGGCGTTGATAGAAATGCTCAGAGAATGGTTGATGAAATACATCGCCAGTTTAGAGAGATTGTGGGTTTAAAGGAAGGAAAACCCGGTGTAAAACCTGAATATGACAAATGTATTGAAATTGCTACAACAGGTGCTATTAAAGAACTTATTCCAGCGGGCTTAATGGCTATACTTGCTACTGTGTTCGTTGGAATAGTAGGTGGGGTTCAGGCAATTGGTGGTTTCCTGGTGGGAAATATTGTCAGTGGTCTTGTTTTTGCACTGTTTATGTCCAATGCCGGTGGACTTTGGGACAATGCAAAAAAATATGTTGAAGCGGGTAATGAAGGCGGAAAGGGTTCTGATGCCCATAAATCAGCAGTAGTTGGAGATACTGTTGGCGACCCGTTTAAGGACACCGCAGGACCTTCAATTAATACTCAGATAACCGTTGTTTCGCTGGTAGCTTCGCTACTGTCAACCCTATTCCTTACCATTTCAATATTTTAAATAACACATAATAGCAGTCCTGACATCACTTCATTGATTCAGGGCTGCTATTTTTTTATCAGGCTGTAACTGGCGGGAAGAGTGGTCTGCCCTACATTGTCTGACATAAATTTTATGCCCCGCAATTTAGTCCTGAAAAAGGCGCTAACTTACTTTTTCTAAGCACTTGACATGGTACTATAAAAATAATACAATAACTTAAATTATATTTATACATAGAGTTTAATTGGAGGGATCAATATGAAAAAAATACTGACATGTTTACTCATCTGTGTTTCGGTTACAACCTTGTTTGCAGCATGTTCTTCGGGTTCAAAATCAGATGTAATCAGAATTGGTATTAACTACGAATTGTCTGGCGACAATGCTACATACGGGCAAGGATCGGTCGAAGGAATAGAAATGGCAATTGACGAGATAAATGCAGCTGGCGGAATAAATGGTAAATTAATAGAACCGATAAAATACGATAACAAATCTGACGCTGCAGAGGCCTCCACCCTTGCAAACAAACTGGTTACTCAGGATAAAGTACTGGCTATACTTGGACCGGCTACTACCGGTGCTTTCACCTCTCAGATCCCTGTTGCCAATAAAAACAAGATACCCATTGCAACAGGTTCTGCTACCGGTGACAATTTAACTTTCGATACCGATGGTTCGGTGCACCCATATGTATTCCGTATCTGCTTTAATGATTCATTCCAGGGTAAAGTAATGGCTAATTTTGCCTTTGAGAACCTTTCAGCGAAAAAAGCAGTTATTATTATGGATAGCTCCAGTGATTATGGTAAGGGGCTTTCACAGAACTTTGTAGAAACATTCACTGCTGCGGGTGGTACAATTGTAGCTGAAGAAGCCTATGTTGCAGGTGATACTGATTTTAATGCCATAATAACAAAAATTAAAGGTATGGATTTTGACGTTATTTATTTACCTGGATATTATAATGAAGCAGGTCTTATTATCAAACAGGCCCGTACCCAGGGAATTGATAAGCCAATCCTTGGGGCAGATGGTTTTGACTCTGATGTTCTGGTTGACCTGGCCGGTAAAGATGCATTGAATAATGTATATTTTACCAACCATTATTCAACAATTGATGAAGATCCCGCTGTTTTGAAGTTTATTGCAGATTTCGAAGCTAAATACGGTAAAAAGCCAAACGCTTTTAATGCACTGGGTTATGACCTGGCTAAATTTGTAGCAGATGCAATCGGCCGTGCAGAAAGCCTTACCGGTGAAGCTATAAAAGATGCTCTTGAAGCAACTGAGAATTTCATCGGAGTTACAGGTACATTAAGTGTTGACGAAAATCACAACCCTGTAAAGTCCATATTTGTTATAGAGTTAAAAGACGGTGAACAGCATTCCAGTGTAAAAGTCAATCCTTAATTTAAGCATGAGGGCATAAAATTGCCCTCATGTTATTCGAATACAATTATAATTATAGAGAGATTTCTTCCGTTATTTAACGGTTGCTAACATAGAGGAATCGCAGCATTGTATTACGTTAATTTAAGGCTGCGATAAGCTATTTTATAACGGTTTAATATTAATTGGTATTTTTATGTTAACATGAAAGAGGGGTAAATTTTGGAACAGTTTTTACAACAGGTAATCAACGGTATATCGTTAGGCAGTATTTACGCGCTGATAGCACTCGGTTATACCATGGTTTATGGCATAATTAAGCTGATTAATTTTGCCCATGGCGATGTGTATATGATTGGAGCTTACGTGGGCTATTTTTGCATGACGAGTTTCAAATTAGGGTTCTTCCCATCTCTTTTAATCTCTATGCTTGTTTGTGCTATATTAGGTGTAACCATTGAGAAAATAGCTTATAAGCCATTACGAAATGCCACAAGGATTGCTGTATTAATTACTGCAATTGGTGTTTCATTATTCATTGAATATGGCACAATGTTTTTTGTAAAGCCTGATCCCCGCTCTTACCCGCCTTTGACAGGCCTTATGACTCGAAGTTTCCGCATTGGAAATATAGTCTTTTCAGCACAGCAGATTCTAATTATAAGCATCACTGTTGTTTTAATGGTACTGTTACAGTTTATAGTTAAAAAGACCCGCATAGGTAAAGCAATGCGTGCAGTTTCTCTTGACAGGGATGCAGCACAGTTAATGGGAATCAGCGTAGATAAAACAATATCTTTTACTTTTCTTATAGGTTCTGCTCTTGCTGGTGCTGCAGGAATACTTGTTGGCATATATTACAATTCAATTAACCCGCTTATGGGTATGATGCCTGGCTTAAAAGCCTTTGTTGCTGCAGTATTTGGTGGGATTGGAATAATTCCTGGTGCTATGATTGGGGGCTACTTTATCGGTCTTGTTGAAGTTATGGTGGCAGGATACGGAAACTCGATGTTTAGAGATGCTGTTGTTTTTGCAATTTTAATAATAATCCTAATCGTAAAGCCTTCGGGTTTACTGGGTAAAGAGACAAGAGAGAAGGTGTAGCTGATGGATAAGCTTATTAAAAATACCGGTATTAATAAATTGATAGCGCTAATTGTAACTTTTGTTATAGTTCAGGTTTTAATTTCAACTAATATAATAAATGATTACATTTTTTCAACGCTTGTAACCATATGCATCAATATTATTCTTGCAGCAAGCCTTAATTTAATAACCGGGTTTACAGGTCAATTTTCTTTGGGTCATGCAGGTTTTATGTCAATAGGTGCATATACATGTGCAATTATCACTTTAAGATATTCCACAGTGTGGGGTTTTGTTGGCGGGCTTGTTGCAGGCGCTGTATTTGCTGCAATGGTTGGATTTTTAGTGGGATTGCCCACCCTTAGATTAAAAGGCGATTACCTTGCAATTGCCACTCTTGGAATGGCAGAAATAATTAAAATTTTGTTCAGAAACGTTTTGGATGATTTAACAAATGGTGCAGCAGGCTTACGCGGAATTCCGCAATTTATTAATTGGGCATGGCTTTTCCTTTTTACAGCAGGTTCGGTTCTTTTAATCAGTAACTTTATAAATTCATCTCATGGCAGAGCCTGTATTTCAATACGGGAAGATGAAATTGCTTCAGAAGCCATGGGAGTAAACTCTACAAAATACAAAGTGACGGCCTTTGTTACAGGGGCATTTTTTGCCGGTATTGCCGGTGCAATTTATGCCTCCTATTTTTATTATTTAAAGCCCGATTATTTTGCTTTCAAAAAGTCAATTGATATACTTGTGATTGTTGTTTTAGGCGGAATGGGAAGTATTTCAGGCTCGGTTATTGCAGCCATACTTTTAGCATTAATATCAACATATCTGCAGGCATTCCCAGAACTCAATATGGTAATCAATGGTGCGTTATTCGTTATAATAATGATATTCAGACCGCAGGGAATCATGGGATCAAAAGAGTTGTCCCTTTCACTTATAAAAAAATGGACCGGCCAATTTGGACGTAAGAATGGGGGTGCTGCATAATGCCCATCCTGACAGTAAATAAACTGACAAAATCCTTTGGTGGTCTTATGGCTGTATCAAATGTCAGCATGGAACTGAAAAAAGGTGAACTTGTAGGTTTAATCGGACCGAATGGTGCCGGAAAAACAACTGTTTTTAATCTTTTAACAGGTATATATCAGCCTACCTCGGGTACTGTTACACTTCATCGTGATAAAAAGGAAGAACAGTTACAGGGGTTAAAGCCATATACAATCTGTAAAAAAGGTATTGCACGAACATTCCAGAATATACGCCTTTTTAAGGATCTGACAGTGCTGGATAATGTTCGTATAGCCATGAACAAAAATGTTAAATATGGACTGTTTTCAACATTTTTTCATACCAGGTCTTACTCTGATGAAGAAAAAGAAATGCTTGATAAATGTATGCAACTGCTTAAAATTCTTAAGCTTGATCATAAAAAAGATGAACTGGCAAAAAACCTGCCCTACGGTGAGCAGCGCCACCTGGAAATTTTGCGTGCTTTGGCAACCAATCCCTGTATACTGCTGCTTGATGAACCGGCAGCAGGTATGAACCCTGCAGAAACCGCCCAGTTAACTGAAATGATTGGCTGGATACGGGAAAATTTTGATTTAACCATTTTACTTATTGAACACGATATGTCTTTAGTAATGAAGATCTGTGAACGAATATACGTATTGGACTATGGTATGGTTATTGCCGAGGGAACTCCATCCGAAATAAAATCCAACAAACGTGTAATTGAAGCTTATTTGGGGGAGGAAATGGGAAATGCTTGAAATAACCGACTTACATGTACATTTTGGTGTCATCCATGCAATAAAGGGAATATCACTTACCGTAAACGACGGCGAAATTGTTACGCTTATAGGAGCTAATGGTGCAGGGAAAACCACCACTTTAAGAACAGTTTCGGGATTGAAAAGGCCTTCTGATGGTACTATATTTTTTGAAGGCAGGGATATCACAGGCTTAAGTGCTCAGGAAAGGGTTAAAATAGGCATTTCTCAGGTTCCTGAAGGCCGCCGTGTTTTCAGTTCCATGACCGTTCTTGAAAACCTTGAGTTAGGAGCATATCTCAGGAAGGACAACGATGGAATTTCAAAGGATTTGAATATGGTATTTGAAAGATTCCCAATTCTTGCCGATAGAAGAAAACAAGCTGCGGGCACCTTGTCGGGAGGCGAACAGCAAATGCTTGCTATGGGCAGAGCTCTTATGAGCCGCCCAAAACTTCTGTGTCTTGATGAGCCCTCAATGGGGCTTGCTCCCTTACTTGTTCAGGAGATTTTTGATATAATTAAAGATATAAATGAAAAGGGTACAACTGTGCTTCTTGTTGAACAAAACGCAAGCATGGCGCTACAAATAGCCGACAGGGCTTATGTTATGGAAACGGGTAAAATAACCCTTTCAGGGACCGGCGAAGAATTAATGCAGAGTGATGAAATTAAAAAAGCATATCTGGGAGGTTAGATTATGTTTGTTAAAAATAAGATGACAACCAATCCATTCACTATATCACCCGATCATACCATTCCAGATGCCCACGAAATCATGACAAAAAACAATATCCGCAGGCTTCCCGTTGTAAAAGACGGAAAACTGGTAGGTGTGGTTTCAAATCTTGATATAAGCCGCTCGTCGCCATCAACAGCTACAAGTTTAAGCATAAATGAGCTTACTTATATTCTTGCTAAGACAAAAATAAGCAGAGTAATGACAAAAAACCCTATTACCATTTCACCTAATGCTCTTTTAGAAGAGGCTGCAATTCTGATGCGTGATAATAGTGTCAGTTTTCTGCCCGTTGTTGAGAATGGAAAACTTGTAGGAATTATTACCGAAAGTGATATATTTGACTCCTTTATAGAACTGTTGGGTTTTCGTGAAAAGGGGACCCGCCTTACTATTCAGGCAGATGACGAACCTGGTATTATGTCACATTTAGCGGGTATTTTTGCAATACATGGTGCGAACATCAGAAACCTGGCTGTATATCGTGGTGCCGGCGGTAAAAGTGACGTTGTAATAGGTACAAGCAGTCAGGATACTTCGGAGATTGAAAAAGAAATTGAAAAGCACGGCTATAAAATTATTTATAAACTTCAGAATAAATAAGCAAAACGGAGGGGCTGTAATCCCTCCGTTTTTAATAAGACTCTGTCTATTCTCTGAATTTCCCCAAGAATAATTTAGTCCGCTCGTTTTTCGGATTAAGCATTATTTCCTCAGGAGCTCCTTCTTCTGCTATGACTCCACCATCCATAAAAATTATATGATCAGCTACATCCCGTGCAAAGTTCATCTCATGAGTTACTATAACCATCGTCATATGCTCTTTGGCCAGATCCCTTATAACCTTTAGTATCTCCCCTGTAAGTTCAGGATCCAGTGCTGACGTTGGCTCGTCAAAAAACAATATCTTTGGATTTAATGCCAAAGCACGGGCAATAGATACTCTTTGCTGTTGCCCTCCTGATAATTGATATGGGTAGGCATTTTCCTTATCTTCAAGACCCATCTTTCTAAGCAGCGAACGACCAATTTCATAGGCCTCTTCTCTATCCATTTTTTTCACTGTAATTGGTGCATCAATAATATTTTTAATTACTGAATAATGAGGGAATAAATTAAAATTTTGGAATACCAGGCCGAAATAGCTTTGTATTTTCTTAAGGCTGTTTGGTGATGCATATACTGCCTTTCCATCCTCATCTGTTTTTACTGCGTGTTCTCCCAAATATATTATTTCTCCGCTGTCAATCCTCTCCAGCATTGTCGCACACCTAAGCAGCGTGGATTTACCTGAACCCGACGGACCAATTATTGCAACAACCTGTCCCTGCTCCACACTTAGTGAAATATCTCTTATTACTTCTACATCGTTGAAACTTTTTTTTAAATTCTTTATTTCAAACAGCTTCATTTACACCTCTCCAGTGGTTTTTGATTTCAGTTATATACAGTAGCCCATCTTTTAAGCCTTGTTATGACAACTACCTGTAATAGTTTAGTTTTTTCTCTATCCATTCCATGGTATATGCCACTACAAAGTTGAATACATAATAGAATACACCGGCAACGACAAAGGGTATCATTGATGCCTGAGCAGATGCAAAGGCTCTGGCAATTGTAAACATCTCCTGAACAGAAATAACAAATGCCAGTGAAGTATCCTTAATAAGGGTAATGGCTTCGTTTGTTACAGGGGGCAATATACGTTTAATAACCTGTGGCAATATGATTTTAAAAAAAGTTTGGGATTTACTGTATCCTAATACTTTGGCAGCTTCGTACTGCCCTATTGGCATAGACTCGATGCCGCTTCTGTAGATCTCGGCAAAGTACGCTGCATAGTTCAGCACAAAACCTATGATAACGGCAATAAACCTGTAATTTCTTGGCATCTGAATGCCGAAGATAAAATATGGGCCGAAATATACAACCATTAATTGCAGTATCAGCGGAGTTCCCCTTAATATTGATATATATATTTTAAAAAACCAGCGGATCAGCCAGTTTTTTGACATACGTCCAAAAGCAACCAGCAGCCCCAAAGGTAGTGAAAACAATAATGTAAGAGTGAAAATTGCTACAGAAACCAGCATTCCGCTGGTTAATTCCGATATCAATACAGATAAATTCAAGACCGGTCTTCCCCCATTTCAGTAATACCATACCTAGGCCCAAAAATTCAACGGATACATATACTTTATGTGTACCAAAATCCTAAAACGTATTTTTACATGCTTTTGGTTCAATCCCCTTTGGCGGGGTTTTAGTCAGGCTTAAGTCTGGTATAAAGGGCCATCTTTAACGACAGCCCCTATTCTAAAGTCAGTTTTTTAAATATGCAAAGTATCTTTAGGATTTAAATGATGAAATCTCTTATCAGATACTTACTTACCAATTATGGTAACATCCTTGTCAAACCACTTATTAGATATTTCAGCCAATGTGCCATCCTGCGCCATTTCCTCAAGCACTTTTTGAACTTTATCCCTTAGCTCTTCATTACCAAGTAAGAAGCCTACACCATACATTTCTTCTGCTAATGCTTCTTCAAGAATTTCAAATTTGGAACCTCTTTTCTCTATCTGGTATATGGCTACAGGTTCATCCATTGCTACTGCATCTACAGCACCAGATTCAAGATCCATCAGGGCGGTGTTGTATTCAGCGGTTTTTATGTAATCACCAAAGCTTTCGACCAGGTCTGGCCTGTCTTTCAGGGCAGCTTCGGCGCTGGAATCCACCTGCACTGTCACTGCTTTCCCTTTCAAATCGTTAAGAGTTTTTATACCCGAATCAGCTCTTACAACAAAAACCTGTTTATTCGCCATATAAGGCTCTGTCCAGGTATATGATTCTTCCCTGCCGTTAATGGTAAAACCATTCCAGATACAGTCAATATTTCCCGACGAAAGCTCCATGTCTTTTGCATCCCACGCTATGGGCTGAAGTTTAAGTTCCATACCCAGTCTTTTGGCTGTTTCTGCAGCCAATTCCAAATCAAAACCTGCATAATTACCATTTTCATCTACGAAGCCAAATGGTGGAAAGTCCTGGTCAAACCCTACAGTGAATGTTTTACTCTCTGCACTGACATTCTTTCCTCCGGTTGAGCACGCTACCATTGCCATTGTCAGTACACCTGCAATAAACAAAATTAATATTTTTCTTTTCATGTTCTTCCTCCCCAAATTCCTTGATTTTGTATACGCTGAGAGCATTTTTGTTAAATGCTTTCTGCCATTTATTCTGCTTTATTATATTAACACACTATCGTGATGAAGTAAATAAAAAACGAGGTGATTTTGGGTGAAAACCACCTCGTTTTTTATTGTTAATTTTTCTTTTTATTACCCACGCTTAAAATAAGGTTTAGTATAATTCCAAATATTGCAGCGCCTGCAACACAGGGAACATTTATACCAAAGAAGGGTATGTTTCCATCAAAGGCATACTGTCCACCAAGACCAATTATCATAATTGTGGCAATTATGGCAATATTTTTTGAACTGAATAAGTCAACCTTTTTCTCCACCATAATAGCAATCCCCTGAGCAGCTATCGCACCAAACAGATAAATTTCCAAACCGCCGATAACTGCAGTTGGTATTGAATAGATTAGGTTAACCAGGGGGGTAAAGCAGGACATAATCATTGCTACTATTGAAGCTGCTATTAATACAGGTACTGAAAACACTTTTGTGATAGCCATCGCACTTATGTTTTCACCATAGTTTGTTCCGGCAGGACCACCAATAAACCCTGCTACTATATCACCTATTCCATCGCCTATCAGGTTAAGACCAAGCTTGTCAGCAATATTGTATTTCTTCCCTGCCCCTTTTTTCCTGGCAAGATCATTTATATATATATCCAATTGATATACGTGAGCTGTAGATTCGGGAATGGTTGCAATTGCTATTGGCATTATTGCTGCAACTGCCATCCAGGTTGGTTTCGGAAGAGTAAATACCGGAAGTGCGAACAACCCGCTTCCTGCAGTTGCCGGTAATACTTTAAAAAGATCAATTCCTGTTGCAACTTTAATAATATAAGTTACAATACATCCCACTAGTGGTCCTAATATTAAAGGCAATTGTCCCAGAAAACCCTTTAAATAAACCGAGAATAATATAGTTGAAAGTAACGTAACAAGAGAAATAATCCATGCCATATTTTTTGCCAGCGCAATATCAGGTTCTGCTACAGAAATAGTACCTGAGCTGTCAATTACTATAGAAGCAGCATCGCTTAATGCAGTACCGGCAAGAGTAAGCCCGATTACCATTGCAATCGGGCCTGTAATAGAAGCTGGAAGAACTTTTTCAATTGAATCTCTGCCAAATCGATTAACAATAAGGCCAGCTATAATCGAAACAAAACCCGACATAACAATTCCAAACTGGGCTATTGCGATTTTTTCATTTAATGAATATGAAGCAAGCGCATCAGAAGCCATTAAGCCGCCTATGGCAGCGATGTATGAGAAACTTGAGCCATAATATAATGGAATTTGTCCTTTGGTAACAAAAATAAAACATAGGGTAGCCAGACCGCTTGCAAAAATTGTTGTTGAAATGTGGAAACCTGTGATTAGTGCAACAGCCACTGTTGCCGGAAACATGACTATAACCTGCTGGATAGCATAAAGAAGTAATTTCCATATTGGTGGGCACTCATCTGGCAGGTATCCAATTGATGAATTTTTCTCCATAAAAAAACATCCTCCTTGGGTAAGAATAGATTCTGGTATGATACATAAATTTTTACCTGTTATATTGTAACATAGACTTAATAATTGTCAAAACTAATTTTATATATTTATATACAATTTTTTATTTAAGAATCCAAAAATCTTTGAAAGATAATAAAAAATTTGTTTTTTTGTTCTGGCCTTTCTTAAAAGAAGAGTTTCGTAAAGGTATAAATCTTATACCAACAGGAAAGTATATTCAATGAATACTTGCGTAAATTGTGTACCAAAGGCGCCTCTTAATTGCGCATTTGCATGCAACGCGCCGCAAGTGTTTTAATATGTATTTTCTTATAAATAACAACGGCAGAAGGAGGGAACTTATATGAGTCTTATATCGTGGAATCCATTTAAAGAAATTGATCGTGATATGATTAAGTTCATGGAAAACATGCCTTCTTTTAGCTTCTCAGGAAAATCCATTTCCCCAAGAGTGGATGTGTATGAAATTGAAGATAAAATAGTGGTTAAAGCAGAAATACCCGGTGTTTCCAAAGAAGATCTGAATATTTACGTAAATGAGAATTCAATTCGCCTGTCGGGACAGACAAGAAGAGAAAAGGATTTTAGAGATGAAAATGCATATCATTCAGAAAGATACTATGGCAGCTTTTCAAGGACTATTCCATTGCCTGTTGAGGTTAAATCCGAGGCAGCCAACGCTTCGTATAAGGACGGAATATTATCCATAACTTTACCAAAAGCAGAGTCGGCTAAAGGCAGACGCAGAAAAATAGATATCCAGTAATGAATTAAAAAAGGGACAGGCAGCCTGTCCCTATACCCAGCCACGGCTTTTCACAGCCTGAGCAACACGATTAATTGCAATGACGTACGCGGCATCCCGCATATTCATTTTTTTACTTAAGGAAAGATCGTACACCGAATTAAAAGCAGAAGTCATTTTTGTATCAAGCTTCGAGAGTACTTCATCCTTTTCCCAATAGTAATTCATATTACACTGAACCTGTTCAAAATAACTGCATGTCACACCGCCTGCATTGGCAAGAAAATCAGGTATAAGGAAAATTCCTCTGCCCTGAATAACTTCATCGGCATCAGGCGTTGTGGGACCATTTGCTGCTTCAAGTATTACCTTTACCTTCTTGCTAATATTATTTACATTCTCAATTGTTATTTGATTCTCTAATGCTGCGGGTACAAGTATATCCACGTCCTGCTCTATCCATGCATCACCGGGAAGCACTTCGTATCCAAGGTCTGCTGCCTTCTCCTTATTGATGGTACCGAAGGCATCAGTAATTTCAATTAAAGCGTTATAATCAATTCCGTCTCTTTTGCGGAAGGTATAAGCTCTTTTGTCGTTTTGATTCCAACAGGATATTGCTATAACAGTACCTCCTAATTGCTGGTACAACTGAACTGCGTACCTTGCTACATTACCAAAGCCCTGAAAACTTGCTGTTGTCTTTGTTATATCAATTTCCAGCTTTTTCAGCGCTTCACGTAAAACATATATAACACCAAACCCTGTTGCTTCGGTCCTTCCTAAAGAACCTCCCATTCCTACAGGTTTTCCTGTAATAAAGCCGGGATACTTCGCCCCATGAATGGTTTCGTATTCGTCAAGCATCCAAAGCATATGCTTAGCACTTGACATTACATCGGGTGCAGGTACATCTGTGAAGGGGCCGACATTTCTTGCCAGCTGCCTTACATACCCACGGCATAACTGTTCCTGTTCCCGCTCTGAAAGGTTTCTTGGATCACAGACAATACCACCTTTCCCTCCACCCAAGGGAATATCTACAACAGAGCATTTCCAGGTCATCCACATTGACAGTGCACGAACTGTATCAATTGTTTCCTCCGGATGAAAGCGTATACCTCCTTTTGCTGGTCCTCTTGCATCATTATGCTGGACACGGAAACCTTTGAAAACCTGTACACTTCCATCGTCCATATGAACAGGTATTAAAAAATGATACTCTCGCAACGGTTGGCGGAGAAGTTCACGAGTAGCATTATCGAGCCCAATTTTTTCTGCAACCTTATCAAACTGTTGCTGTGCAATCTCATAAGGATTATAAGATGTAGTGCTCATTTCCCTGACCTCCAATATAAAATATGCTCAAATAAGCGTATAACCTTATTTGATTCACTATCTTTTCTGAAAGATAGATAAATAAAACTTGCATATTAAATTTTTAAACAGAAATCCTGTTAAAACCTTAAACAGAATTAAGAATTATAACCCATTATACCAATTGATTCTATTCATTGTCAACGAAAGAATAAAACTCGATTGGAATAAGGAAAATGAAACTTGCAAATAAACAACCGTCATTTTATGCTGTATAGTATATTACATAAATAACGTTTCCAGCAAGAGAACCTATCAGTGATATTATGAAAGATATGCGTATTCTGTCTGTTTTTCTTTTCAGCCTTTTTGTATTAAATATCAATGAAATCAAGCTAAAAGCAAAAAGAAATATAAGCAGATAGAATGAAGTATCGAGTAAGGTAAAATCTATATTTTTTCTTATTTCTGCATCAAACAGGCGGTCAAGGAAAGTCTCTTTTTGAGGCTTCGCAAAATACCATAGTGAAAGTAACACTAAAATTACAAACCATACAATGATAACTGCAAGCTCAAGAAACCTGCAAATTATATCCGGCTTTTTCCTGCGCTCTGTTATGTACTTAATGGGTTCGTTACTATACATATCCATTCCCTCAAAAATAGAAATTACTTCTTATTTAGGATTTATGAGAATTAATTGTATAGAGTATGGCTTCTATTTTAATTTATCATATTATTTCCAATTGTCAATCTTATGTGACAAAGATACTCGTATAAAACGCCAGTTATTAAAATTGATTTTCAACAATATGTCCCGATCCTTTACCAAAGCGTATTTTTTTATACAAACAGCGGTAATAATAAGAAAAAGTGCATCCCTGTCCCTTAGGAGGATAAAATTGAGGAAGCATTATATCTGTATAATACTGGCTGTTGTCCTGTTTTTACTTGGTTTATTTCTATTATACGTGCCTTCAGTGGTTGGGCTTGCAGATAATACAGATTTCATCAGGATTACCCAGCCCACTGGAATGATTTCAGATAACAATCTAAAGTTTTTTTATTTTCAGCGTAAATTTGAATATATAAGGTCTTTCGATAATCTGGGTGATTTTTTTAAGTTTGTCTTGTGTCCCGATGTGAAAAATGAAAGCAATTTCAAATCCACTCAATTTCTGTTCGTAAAAATAGCCCAACTGATTAGCGGAGTAATTTTATACTTTAATACTAAAGTGATTAATTATTTCGATATTGTAGCGCTTTCTGCAGTATTTCTTTCACTGCACAGTATTTCAGTTGCCTTTCTTTTTAAAAGCCTGAAAACGGGAAAAAGGGCCTGTGACTTTTTTATTTTACTGCTGATGGTTTTAATATTCTACGACATGGGTTATCTTCTTTATTATAATTCGTTATTCGGTGAATCGGTGATATTATCAAGCTTTTTACTGTGGTTTTCGGTTCTTGTTTATCTGGTTAAAAATGAGAATAAAAGCTATCTGATGCTAATTATATATTTTATCAGCAGTGTAATTTTTACCGGTGCAAAGGTAGCAAATATACCATTGGGTTTTTTAATTGGTGTCTTTTCTATACATTTTTTGTTTAACGTGGAATCTGTCGGAAAGAAAATTTTAATTGTTTTTGGAATTTGCATTGTATTTGCAACCTCTGTCTACTTTTACAGGGCAATTCCGGACTGGATGAAAAAGCCAAACAATTATCATTCCATATTCTTTGGTATCCTTAAAAATTCAGATAATCCCGAAAGGGATCTTGTAAAGCTTGGTATAGACACTAAGTATTCAAGTCTTGCCAACACTAATGTATATGTTAACCTTAAAGGGTTTGATATCTACAGTGAAGAGTTTCATAAAGAAGTTTACGATAGGGCAGGCCCTGTAGAAGTTTCATTGTATTATTTGAAAAATCCGGAAAGAATGCTTGAAAAACTTAATTTAAGCGCTGAAGCAAGCCTTTTTATACGTCCCCCCTATTTAGGGAATTACCAGTTAGAATCCGATACCGAGATTGTAAAATTTGCAAATCGTAATTCTGTTTGGGAATGGATACGAAAGCAATTCACAGGATATGCTTTTGCGTTGGTGATATTTGTGTTTTCGTTATACCTTTCAATCATTATCTACGAAAATATTTTATCAAAAAAACATAAAGGCCACTCTCACTGTCAGTTCATTCCTGGAAAAATACTGCTTATGATTTTTGCAGCAAGCCAATGGATATTTCCTGTTATAGGTAATGGCGAAGCAGACCTTATTAAGCATATGTTTTTATTCAACCTTCTTTTCGATACAATGATCATAATACTGGTGGCTGATATTATAAAACTCACCCGAAAAAAACTTATCAGCAGGCAAATTGTCTTTTCATTACTTGGTTTTCTGGTTATTTCCACCATCCTGATAATCGCAGACAGGGAGATTAGCAATAACAGGCTGATAGTGTTTGGGAAGTACAAGCAAAAGCCTATTACCTGGGAAGTGCTGAAGGAAACTCGTACCCACTATTTTGTTATAGCAAAAAACATCGTTGATTACCGTGCATTCTCTTCTGAGAGCAACTACTGGATGGAATCGGATTTAAGGATGTGGTTAAATGATGACTCTGCAAATGGTTTCCTGTTTGAATTTTCAGAAAGTGAAAAGAAAAGGATTGAACCGGTGGTAAGAAAGACTTTGCTATCCCCGGCTTTTAAGGACAGTAAGGAATTGGGTTCCCAACCCCATTACTGGTTTTGTATTCCCGGATTTGTAACACAGAATTATGATGATGCGTACCAGACCGAAAATAAAGAAAGGGTTTTTCTTTTAAGTGTTAAAGAGTGGGAAGAATATGACTTTAAAAAAAGAAAAGGTGTTCAATACTGGTTAAGAACACCTTATACAATGGATTCAACAGTGAGGGTTGTGGGTGAGGATGGTTTCGTCTACCATAAAAGAACCGGTATGAAAAGCATTGGTGTGCTTCCGGCGTTAATAATAAAAAAATAAGTTCTATAACCCACGTTCATATTTTAAAACCGGCTTACGAGCCGCTCTTGCTTCATCCAGCCTTAGTACCGGAGTATTCTGCGGAGCATTTAACAGCATCTCGGGCTCGTTTTCTGCTTCACCGGCTATCTTAATCATGACGTTTATAAACTCGTCAAGAGTTTCCTTGCTTTCTGTTTCTGTAGGTTCAACCATAAAAGCCTCCTTTACAATAAGCGGAAAATAAATTGTAGGAGGATGATACCCAAAATCCAGAAGTCTTTTGGCAATATCAAGGGTTGATACGCCATATTCTTTCTGCCATTGTCCCGAGAAAACCACTTCATGCATACAGGTACGATCATAGGGCAGGTGAAAATACTCTTTCAGCTTTTCCTTTATATAATTTGCATTAAGAACAGCAGCCTCGGATACTTTTCGAAGGCCATCCGCACCAAGGGTCCGTATATAAGCATAAGCTTTCACAATAACTGAGAAGTTTCCATAAAAAGACTTTACTCTGCCTATTGAAAGAGGGCGATCGTAATCAAAATAATATTTGCCGTTATCATACTCAACTACAGGCTTAGGCAGAAAAGGCACCAGCTGCTTCTTAACGCCTACAGGTCCGGAACCCGGACCGCCACCGCCATGCGGTGTGCTAAAGGTTTTATGCAGGTTTAGATGTACAACATCAAACCCCATGTCCCCGGGTCTTGAAATACCCATAATTGCATTTGCATTGGCACCGTCGTAATAAAGAAGCCCGCCTGCGTCGTGAACTATTTTGGCAATTAAATCAATATTTTCATCAAACAGTCCAAGTGTATTAGGATTAGTAAGCATAAGCCCTGCTATCTCTTCACTCATTAATTCCTTAAGGGCATCAATATCAATACCGCCTCTTTCGTCGGATTTTACCTCCACCACATCGAAACCCACAGTTGCTGCAGAAGCAGGATTTGTACCGTGGGCTGAATCAGGTACAATAATTTTTGTGCGTTTATTATCGCCGTTCTTTTCATGAAAGGCTTTTATTATCATAAGCCCGGCCATTTCACCATGGGCACCGGCAGCAGGCTGCAGTGAAAACCCATCCATTCCGGTGATTTCAGAAAGAAATTTATCGGTTTTATAGAGAAGTTCAAGACAGCCCTGTACAGTTTCTTCGAGCTGATACGGATGGACTTTCAAAAAACCATCCAGTTTTGAAACTTCTTCGTTAATTTTGGGATTATATTTCATTGTACATGAACCCAATGGATAAAACCCTGAATCCACACCGTAATTTTTCTGGGAAAGATGGGTAAAATGCCTTACAACATCCACTTCTGAAAGCTCGGGAAGGCATGTTTCATCTTCTCTTAAGAAATCATCGGGAATCATATCGGTAATTTCTGCTTCATCCACATCACACTTGGGCAACAGGTTTGTACTTCTTCCCGGCACGCTCAGTTCAAAGACAAGTTTTTCTTCCTTCTTCAGCATGCTGAAACCACCTCCGATACAAGCCTGTCAATTTCATCCCTGGTTCTTTTTTCAGTAACTGCAACAAGATACCCGCCTTTGAATTCGGGATAGAACCTCTCTGTTGCAAAACCACCAATTATATTTTTTTCAAGCAGGTGTTTATTTAATTTATCTGCGTCCCCGTGGTAAATTAGCAAAAACTCTTTAAAGAACGGGCTTTCGAATGCCGGTGAAAAAAGATTAGTTTCTATCAGTTTTCTGTAAGCATAATGAGCCTTCTGTAAGCACAGCTCTGCTGCCTTTTTAAGCCCGTTTTTACCCATTACCGACAGGTAAATAGTTGCTGCAAGAGCATTTAATGCCTGGTTTGAGCAGATGTTTGATGTTGCTTTTTCCCTTCTGATATGCTGTTCTCTTGTCTGCAACGTTAGAACATAGCCTCTTTTCCCATCCCTGTCAACCGTCTCGCCCACTATTCTTCCAGGCATCCTCCTTGTGAATTCCTTTTTGGCAGCCATAAAGCCCAAATAGGGTCCGCCAAAACTAACAGGATTGCCAAGCACCTGCCCTTCCCCAACAACAATATCAGCCCCTATATCGCCGGGTGCCTTAAGAATTGCAAGGGATACAGGATCACAGCTTACAACAAGTAAAGATTTGTTTTCATGGGCAATTTCAGCAATTTCCTTTATATTTTCAATGGCTCCAAAGAAATTCGGACTCTGAACAAGAACTGCTGCGGTATTATCGTTAAGCAGCTCCTTAAGGTTTTGCAAATCTGTCACACCATCCTGTATACCGCATTCGATTAAAGTCATGCCTTTAAACTTCGCGTATGTAGACATAACTTCGCGACTCTCGGGATGTATGCTTCTTATAGCTATTATTTCATTTCGCCTTGTTGCTTCGCATACCATTGAAGCAGCCTCTGCAAGAGCCGTAGCCCCGTCATACAGCGATGCATTTGATACATCCATTCCGGTAAGTGAGCATATCATAGTCTGGTATTCGAATATTGCCTGCAGCGTTCCCTGGCTTATCTCAGGCTGATATGGGGTATAAGCGGTATAAAACTCCTGCCTGGACAAAAGGTTTGTCACAACACTGGGAATAAAGTGGTCATATGCTCCTGCGCCAAGGAAGCAGGTATATTTATCAAGATTAATATTCTTCCCGGCCATTTCCTGCATATGTGCTGTCAGTTCGAGTTCTGACATAGCCTTTGGAATATTAAGCCCGGTTTTAAGCTTAACGCTTTCAGGGATATCTGCGAACAACTCATCTATGCTGTTAACACCAATATCAGCAAGCATCTTTTGCTGTTGTTCGTCTGTAGTTGGAATATAAGACATACTATTCCTCCTCCTGACAGAACCTTTCATAATCGTTCGCATCCATCAGTTCTTCAGTTTCGGACATATCACTTATTTCTATTACTGCAATCCAGCTGCCATAAGGATCTTCGTTTATATTTTCGGGACTGTCGGTAAGATCTTCATTAACTTCTATTATTTTACCCGACACCGGAGTGTATACATCGGAAGCTGCCTTTACAGACTCCACTACTCCTAAAACATCTCCTTTGTTAAGTTCTGTCCCTACCTCGGGAATTTCTACAAATACAATATCACCAAGGGAGTGCTGTGCATGATCGGTAATGCCAATATAAGCCTTATTTCCATCAATTTTAACCCATTCATGTTCCTTTGAATACTTTAATTCTTCCAAAACCTTCATATTAATCAACCTCCATTATTTTAATGCCTTTATTAAAACAGCCGAGGAAATTGCCTTGCAATCCCATGCTCGTTTCAACATAAAGACTTACTAATTAAAACCTCAACCTTTTGCATATTTTTTTGAATAAAAGGGCAGCTCAACAATTCTTGCCTTTGTTGCCCTGTTTCTAATAGCTATATCAACTTCAAGACCAGGTTCTGAAAAAGCCGGATCTATCAGAGCCATACCAATATTTATCTCAAGGCTTGGTGAAAAGCTTCCTGAAGTGACATATCCTATTTTTTCACCGTTAGCCAGGACATCATATTGAGTTCTTGGTATTCCTCTGTCCACCATTTCAAAACCCACAATTTTTCTTTTTATACCCATTGATTTTTGCTCGGACAGCGCATCCTTACCGATAAAGTTTTCCTTATCAAGTTTTACAAAACGGTCAAGTCCTGCCTCCAGCGGGGTAATGTCCCGGGAAATCTCATGGCCGTACAGTGGCAGAGCAACTTCAAGCCGTAAAGTATCCCTTGCTCCAAGGCCTGCAGGCACCAAACCATAATCCTTACCTGCCTGAAACAGACTATCCCATAATTTGTGCACAAACTCATTTTTTATGTATATTTCAAAACCATCTTCTCCGGTATATCCGGTTCTTGATATAATTGCCTTTTGTCCGCAAATTTCAACTTCGGGCATAAAATTAAAAAACCTGATATCTCCCAGTGGAATGTCAACAAGCTTTTGTAGTATTTTTTCTGATTCGGGCCCCTGCAGAGCCAGTTGAGCATAGTAATCGGAAACATTATTAACTTTAACCCGGCCTTCAAGGTTTTGGCTGAGCCAATCATAATCCTTATCGGTGTTTGATGCATTTACAATTAAAAGATAAAACTCGGATGAATACTTATATATTAGAATATCATCCACCACTCCACCATCGGGATAACACATTGGCGAATAGACAATGCGAAAATCTCTTGTTTTGCTGATATCGTTTGTGATCATTTTCTGAATGAATTCTGTGGCATCAGGACCCTCAACAGTAATTTCGCCCATGTGGGAAACATCAAAAAGCCCTGCAGCATTTCTTACCTGCTTATGTTCATCTATAATTCCCGAGTACTGAACGGGTAAAGCCCAGTCATGGAAATCAATTATTTTACCACCCAATTCGCAATGCTTATCATATAATGGCGTTTTCTTCATAAATAACCTCCTGAAGTTTAAACCAGTATATTTACCTGAAAAAATGTTTTTAAACACCGGCAGTTTATTTTCATGTCATTTTTGATAACTCATCATGGTGCATATATATACATAAAGTATTTTGCTTTGTAATATTTTATTCTATCATAATATTTTACCAAATAAAACACTTTGAATTTTTTTGTTAAGGCCTTCTAATTAATTCCTTCATAAACAAGCCTTCAAAGCTTAATTGCTGCTATGCTGCCAATATTTATTTCTTTTTAATAAGAACTAGCTTTTCCCTGCAAAAGTAAAATATGCAATGTAATAAACCATGGTAAACTTTAAAAGTAAATAAATGAATTATATATCAATATTCTGTGCATGCTTTTACTATACAAATATGTAAATTACGCAGGTAATTCCTAAACACGGCCGGTCTGCTGATACAGAATAATGGAAATTTGTAAATAACGGAGGTGTGTAAACTGAAGAACAGACAGAAAGAAAGCACTGTAAACAAAACAAAAATAACCTCTCCTGACAACATTGAACCTTTATCATCAGGACATGTGGGAAACGCTTATGATAACCCATCATGTGTATATAACCACCAATGGCATGCAGAAGGGTCCATTTTTGAAAGTAAGGGCGGAGTGAAAATGGTTTGCGATGATGATGGCGAATGGAAAAACCTTCGTAATAAAACAACTGATAAAAAATGAACGGCGGGTCTAATAAAAAGTTATTGTTTCTTATAGACAAACTCCAGTTTATTCTTAGTTTTTAGTAATATGAAAAAAGCAGGTCTGGTTGTAAATAAAAATACAATCCAGACCCACCTTTATAATTTTTTAAATTCAGTCTGTCATTTTTCCTGTAGATGCAACGTTTAACCCATTTTAATCACTATTCAAACTTAAACCAGGCAAAATCAAAATTAGATCCGGGTAAAAACAGGAAAGTCACATTCTGCTTGCCTGTTATCCTTTCCAGTTCAAAGGCCCGTTCTGTATATTCGGCTGATTTTTTGAATTCCACCAGTTGGTTGCTTTCACTTTTGTCGCTCCTGAACCTTATATGTATTGTATTATCAATGGATGACCTTCCTGAAATTGTAACTTTCGAAATACCTTTATCGCCAAAATCCATATCTTTAAACTCCAGCGATACATTATTTCCTATGCCTTCAACATTTAAGCCCTTTATTTCGTAAGCATCCCCGTAAATATTGTCGCAGTTGGCTGCCATATTCTTCTCAAAGGCTCTGTTCTTCCTCTCAAAGATAAAACCTTTCAGATGTACTTTCTGATGAAAAACAAAATAGATTGAAGTAATACCACGAAGAGTTTTTGACAGGCGGTAAGTTTCTTCCTGATATACATTCCATATACTTTCCTTTTGATAAACTACATCAGCAAGTAACGTGCTTCCTTCCTCATTTGGTGCTCCCTCCCAAATTTGGAACGGATACGCTTCACTTGTAAGTGCGAAAATCGGAATTGTAACGGTATCGGATCCATCGCTGCCAAAGTCAATATTTTCAAACCCTACCTGGGTTTCTCCTTCCCGGCCTGTAGCTATCCCTTTTTCGTTCCCGCTGCCAATTTCACCCTTGCTGTAATCGTAAAGCCCTGCAGATATAAATTCATACGGGTTCTTATAAGCAACCCCGAGGCCTGTTGCTTTAAATTCCAGTTGGGATATAAGCTTTGTTTTTTCTGTTCCGTTTTTGCTGGTACAGCGGATTCTAAATTCTCCATCACCAATGGCAGTTACTTTTGCTTTAAGACCCATTGGCTGAACTTTTGCAATATTCGATTTTATCCCTGTGTCATTTACCGCACTCCACTCCACTTCGCGGTAAGAAGTGTTCTCGGGATATAATTTAGCCTCCACAATTATTTCTTTGTTTGATGGATCTATTACATTTCCTGAGTGACTAACCAGTTCTATCTTTCTCAGAGGTATTTCATCGAAGCTTCCCATAACACATGGCATTTCTTTATTCCTTGTGTTTGCCGAAACTCCTTCAATTACACCATGTTCAGAAGGAATTGCCTGAAGCTCAATGCTGCTTCCCTTAAGCCCCTTGGAAGTTACTTCAACGGTAATACTACCCGGTTCCAATGTGGCTGCAATAATTGCCATTAACCTGCCATTGAAAAGCCTCCTGCTAATCCCCTTATACTGGTCGAAATCTGTGCTGTCGCCATTGTCAAGCCCAACAAGCCGTCCTGCCCCGGAAACATTAACAAAAACACGGTTATTTGCATTCTCCACCTTGTTGCCATTTTCATCTTCAACGGTAATTTCAACGAATATTAAATCCAAACCGTTGGCCACCAGTACCTCTTTATCGGCTTCAAGACAAATACGTTTTGCATCTTTAAAGGATCTTTTTACATCGGTTGCAATTATCTTACCGGTTTCGTCATAGGCTATGGCTTTTAGCACCCCTTCCTGATAGGGTATTTTCCACCAGCCTACAAGCTGATTTCCATGCTTAAAATCGATATCATGAGTACCAACAGTAACCCCGTTTAGCTGTAGCTCAATGCGGGGAGCATTGGAGCATACTCTTACATCTATTATTTGTCCTTCGTTAAAGTCCCAGTAAGGGAAAATATGTATCATAGGATTTGTTTTATAATCGGTCCACCCAGCCTGGTAAATATAGAAGGAATCTTTTTTAAACGTAGCTGTATCCAATTGACCAAAATATGAGTTTTTCGTATGATAAGGTGTGGGCTCGCCTATATAATCGAACCCTGTCCACAGGAACTGACCCAGTGAAAAAGGTGTATTCCTTTCAGCAAGTATACATGCTTCATGAGATTTCGCCCCCCAGCTTACAGTACTGTTTCCGAGGGATGAACACTGTTCGTCTTCATCTGAAAGGATTGCTTTTTCAAAGGGGAAGTGATAAACACCCCTGCTTTGTACAACAGAAGAGGTTTCACTGCCAAAGATAACCCAATCGGGATGTTCTTTGTGATGTTTATGATACAGGTGCTCGGCATAATTATAACCGACAATCTTTAATATGTCTGCACATTTCTGAGCGTTCTCCCAGGCCATGTAATTTGAGCCTATGGTAATCCCGGCATTACCCTTTGGGTCAAATTCCCGTACATAATTCATAAGCATTCTGGTTATTTCCTGACCTCTTTCATCGGCATGGGTATCATAAATCTCATTACCAATACTCCACATCAGTAGGCTTGGATGATTTCTGTCCCGCATTACCCAGCTTTTTACATCCTTATAAGCCCAGTCCTTAAAAAATCTTGCGTAGTCGTAAGTAGTTTTGGGTCTTTCCCACATATCGAAAGCTTCTGAAAGAACAAGGAATCCCATTTCATCGGCCAAATCCATAAGTTCGGGTGCAGGCATGTTATGAGCAGTGCGTATAGCGTTTACACCCATCTCCTTAAGTAAGGTAAACCTTCTTCTTAAGGCTGTTTTATTGAAGGCCGCCCCAAGAGCACCCAGGTCATGATGCTCGCAGACACCATTCAGTTTCATTTTTTTCCCGTTCAGAAACAATCCCTGTTCGGGATCGAGTGTAATTGTTCTAAAACCAAGATTTTGGGTTATGCATTCAATGCATTCAATAGACTTGTTCCCGTTCTCATCTGTTTTTATCAGTTCCATTTGAGTAATTAATTTATATAAATTGGGCTCCTCAGTGCTCCACAGCAGCGGGTTTTCAACATACATCCTTTGTGTGTTGACCCCGTTATTATTCCCGGCCTTCACAAGTTCTCTTGACGAGGCAATGATTTGGTTTTCACGTATTATTTTATGAGAGATCTGAACATCTGTAACTATATTAAATTCGGTGTCAACTTCTACTTCCCATCTGTTTCCATTACATTTCGTTGATATGTAAATACCATCTGTTACAATGTGGTTTTCACTTCTTTCCTTTAGCCATACATTACGGTAAATACCCGCACCCGAGTACCACCTGCTGTTTGGGCTTTGATGTACAACTTTTAAGATAATCTCATTTGTCCCTTCTTTTAAAAATTCGGATACATCATGCTCAAAAGAGGAATAACCATATTTCCATTCCCCTGCAAACCGGCCATTTACATAAAGTGTAGAGTCCATATAAACGCCATCGAAATAAAGAAGTGTCTGATCAGATCTGCGACTAAGTGTAAACCTTTTACGATACCAGCCTATGCTATCTTCATATAGATCTAAAGTGTTATATATAAGCCAGTCGTGGGGAATGTCTACCGGCTCAAAAACTAATGAGTTTATGTCGCCGACATCTAACTCTAAGCCGCTTTTTGCAAATTCCCACCCATCATTAAATAGTATTTTTTTGTTCATATTCATCATCTCCTCTCAAGCACTTAAATCTTCAGAAACCCATTTTCTGTAGAAGTAAAGCCGAAGCTTCAATGGCTTTAGGCATATCTCAATTCTCATCATAAATTGCCCGCCAATATCAAAATCCTCATAAAATATGCCAACAACAGATTGTGCGCAATTAAACCCGCTTTCAAATAACTTTAATGCCTTTTTAACCTTTTCATTCATTGCTTAACACCTCTGTCTGGCAAAGAAAAAATTACATATGAAATTATAACCCGGAACTTAAATATAAATTTAACGAGTATCGAGTATATTATATCAAACTTTATAGATTGTTACCATTTCTTATAATAAAACTGATTTTTTCTGCCTGTTAAAGCCTGTATACCATTTGACTGCACAATAAAAATTATTAGCTGCTTATCAATCAAATGTAGCTTAGGGTACAGAAAAGAAAAATAGTATATGATATTATATTGTTAATACATAATAATGGTTTTAAAGGAGGTATCCCATGAAAAAATTTATAAAGAACATAGAATTTTCTAAAGTTTTGAATATGGAAGATTTAGTGGCTTATCAGGAAGGTCAGGTAGTCAGCCGAACTTTGTCTCAAGGCAAGAATGTAAGCTTAACCTTATTCGCCTTTGACAAGGGTGAAGAAATCAGTTCCCATTCTTCCAGCGGAGATGCTTTAGTATATTTGCTTGACGGAGAAGCTGAAATAACTATAGGAGAAGAAGTGTATAACGTTAAAAAGGGCGAAACAATAGTAATGCCGGCAGGTATTCCTCATGCATTGCTAGCAAGGGAACAGTTTAAAATGCTGTTAATTGTGGTATTCAACCCATAAACCGTGTAAATAACAGGTTATTGTGATGGCAGGATAAATTGCGGTATTTCAAAGCAGGGATTTTAACTCAATTCCTGCTGAAGTAAAAAACATGTACCGCTGTTTAAAACAGGTGGAAATAAACTCCACCTGTTTTTATGCATTATGCTATTCATATGTAAGCTATTCTATTATTAATTCGGCACTGAAGGCAGGCTTTTGGTCCGCTTCATTAACACCTTCTATATAAATCAGGTTTGCTTTAGAGATATCTTTGAAAATTACTAATGCATCTCCCGGGAATACCTCTTTAATATAGTTGACCTGAATTGATTTCACAGTATGTTTTTTATGGTCTTCTATTGAAAAACAGTCCATAATGTAATCTATATATTTTGCATTATTAATATGCCCGTTTACATCGGTATCGCTATAACCGATTACTTTTCTATAAACAGCCTCCAACTGGCCGAAAGGCCTTAGTTTCCTGATACGGCTGTCTAAAGCGCGTTCTTCGATAAAAGGAAAAACAGGATAATCCGAAGAAATAATCTCACTCTTTTTGATTTCCCTCGTATTAATATCCAGCAGCACCCAGTTTGATATTGCAGAAACTATTACATTCCCCTTTTCGTCGCGAACCCTGTAATCTCTGTCAAATTCATATTTTTTTGGTTTGTGAGGCCAGGTTTCAACGGTAATTTTTTCGTTCCATGCAGGGATTCTGTTTATTTCAACCAGTATCTTTGTTAATACCCATGAAATTGAATACCTCTCCAAGAGTGTATCCACTCCTATTCCTAGCTTTTCAACATTCATACTGGCGGTGTCCTGAAAATAACCGAACAGGGAACTTAACCTTAAGTTTTTGTTAAAATCTACATCCCGGTAACCAATAGTATAATTGTTTTTATAGAGTGGTTCAGGTATCATCAATTTAATCGCCCCAATTCCCAATATTTTTATAAACGGCTTCATTTAAAATACAAAAAGAAGCAGTTAAATAATGTCCATTCACTGCTTCATAGCCTTTTCAAGGAATCAGACTATATTGAATATTATGTATTAAAAGAAAATTTATTTCAACCTACGTGCATAAAAAGTTGGCATATAGTTGATAATTTAATTCTTACCTGCAATAAAAAATTTACCCTATCTGTAAAAAACGGCAGTTGCAATGTCCGGCTAATTTTGAGGGAATACCACCTCAAACAGTAAAGTTTCGCAAGGCTTAAGCTTCACTTTCAGTGCACCGTTTTGAACTTTAGTGTCGCTGAAACGTCCAAAGACTTCGGTTACTCTCGAGTCATCGGTCATTCCAATAACAATGGCAGGAATATCCACCTCCACACTGTCCTTTTCCTGAGAGCATACAACAATGTATGCTCTTTTGTCTGTAAAACGGGCATAGGAAATTACATAACCTTTCGCATATAATATTTTAAAGCCTCCCGATTGAAGGGCTTCCTCTTTTTGTTTCAATCGGCATAATACTCTATGTAAGTTCAAACAATTTTTGTCCTGCAAATCTTCATCCCATACCATAGGATATCTGCATCCCTCAACGGTTTCAGTAGTTCCGTCCAAGGTTATCTCATCCCCATAATATATTGCCGGAGCACCCGGAAAGGTAAACTGCATAATAATTACGCCCCTTCTGGTTTCAAAGGAAATATCTTTGTGATTGTGCAGGCGCGATATATCATGGCTGTCATACATATTATACTGCACCAGTGCTATTTGGTACGGAAGCCTTGCCAGATTCTGCATAAACATTTTTTTAAGTCCTTCTGCCGTGCAGCTGGAAGGAGTTAAACCAAAATCCTTCATCCTATTCACAAAATGGTTTTTTTCACCTGCAAACCAGCGTACAGGAAGACCAAAACCAAAATAATTCATACAGGCATCCCATTTGTCGCCCTGTAAAAACTCGGTACAGTCTGTCCAGTGTTCACCCACAATATAGGCCCCAGGGTTTACTTCCTTAACACTTTTTCTAATTCCGGACCATACTTCATGATGCATCTGGCATTCATCCATCCGCGCCATGCAAAATCCAACATCAAACCTCCAGCCATCGATATTGTACGGTGGCTTAAGCCATTTTTTAACAACAGAATCTTTGGAGCGGTAAATAATATCACGTAATTTTTCTGATTCATAATTCAATGTGGGTAATGTTTCAACTCCAAACCATGCATGATAGTTATTATTATCGTCAAAGTAATAATACTGTCTTTCTTCACTGTCGGGATTGTTGTAAGCCCCTATACATTTAGGGAAAAATTCCCCATCCCTGTTAAACCATTTATGCGCTATTCCTGTGTGATTAACCGATACATCAAGAATTATTTTCATACCGTTTTTATGTAATTCCTCTGCCAAAACCTTAAGAGCTTCGTTGCCTCCAAAATGAGGGTCCACATTAAAATAATCGATACAGTCGTATTTATGGTTTGTGGCTGCCCTGAAAATGGGATTCAGATACAGCGCATTAACTCCCAACTCCTTTAAATAGGATATCTTTTTTCTTATCCCTTCAAGGTCTCCGCCGAAAAAGTCCAGACAAAACCCTTCGGAATATTCACAGGGTTTTTCGTTCCAGTTCTTTTTAATTGTAGGGTGCCCGTCAAAATAATATTCATTATCCTTCACATCGTTTTCGGGGTTGCCGTTATAAAAGCGGTCGGGAAAAATATGATAAAACACCGACTTTTTTACCCATTCAGGGTTTTCATACCCGGCAACTATTTTAAAATCGTATTCCTCGGCAGGAGGATAATCGGTTATTCCAAGCTGGTTGTAGTAATATGTTTCACTTTCGGTTCCTATTAAGAAATGATAATTGATTTTCTGCTGTGAGATTTTCAGCTCACAGCCGTAATATGTAAATATGCCTCTTTCTTCTACCGCCTTCATTTTAATGTGCATATCGCCTCCATTTTTAATACATCTTAAAACAACAGCTTTTACTGGAGACCATTTAAAAACCCTCAGTTTTATTACCACAGTATCTCCCATATAAGGATTTGGATTGCTCACAAAAAATTTCGAACCGTCTGAATAAACACTGTCTATCCAGTTGTGAATTTGTGAAGCCATATAAATCACCTCGGTTTTTTACTTTAAACACGGAATATTTAATCACCCTGTTCCATGGCTGCGGCTGCCAAATCTGATGCCTGTGGCTGATACATTAAATTATAGTAGTCCTCAATCATTCTTTCGGCAGAGAACCTTCTGCCCGACATTCTTATGCTGTCTTTCATCATATTCAGCCATCTCTGCCTGTTTTCATAGTAAGTTGGTATTACTTCTTCAAAAAGCACTTTATAAAGGGATTCTGCATCCTTTTCGTCACAGTCTTCACCCTCATACCCATCCCCAATCTGCCATCCGTTTACTCTGTGAATACAGAACTCAGGCCACCAGCCATCGAGTATACTAAGGTTCAAAACCCCGTTCATTGCAGCCTTCATACCCGATGTACCACTTGCTTCCATGGGCCTTATTGGATTGTTCAGCCATACATCACAGCCCCTGGTAAGCATTTTCCCTATTTTTATATCATAATTTTGTAGAAAGATAACATTTTCCGGGTAAAGTTCTGTCATTTTATACAAATCTTCAACTATTTTTTTACCGGCAAGATCATTCGGATGTGCCTTCCCTGAGAATATAAGCTGAAGTTTCCCCTCCTTAAGCAACGGTTCAATTAATTCCTTATTTGTGAATATTAAATTACTTCTTTTATACGGAGCAAACCTTCTTGCGAACCCAATCGTCAGAACCTCTTCCTTCAGACGCACACCATTACGTTTGTATATCTCTTCTATCATTTCTCTTTTTAATTCCATGTGCCTTTCCCACAGTTCGCTGCCACTCGTGGCATTTGCCATTCTCTGATCCTGCCATGTTCCATTATGAACTCCGTTGGTAATGGCAATTATACCGGAAGCGCCTTCTACATGCTCCCACATTTTCTTTGCAGTTTGCCCGTGCAGCTGTGACACCGCATTTGCCTTTTTCGAAAGCCTGAGCCCTGCCACTGTCATACTTAACGGCTCTCCCCCGATTTGAACCATTTGTTCATCGGTAAGGCCGTTGAATGCTCCCGCATATTTCAATAAATCATATGTATGAACTTCATTGCCGGCTTCTACAGGGGTATGCGTGGTAAATACTAATTGTTTCCTCGTTTCGCTCCACGCTTTTTCAAAGGACATCCCGTCCTGCATTTTTTCTCTTATCAGTTCAATTCCTGCAAGTATGGGATGGCTGTCATTAAAATGGTAAACATCCACATCTATACCAAGTTTTTTAAGAGCCCTTATACCACCTATGCCCAAAATCATTTCCTGGGCTATTCTCTGTTCCTCGAACCAGCCATAAAGCTGACCCGTGATAAGGCGGTCGGGGTTTTCGGGGATGTTTGTATCTAAAAGATACAGAGGACTGTTATTGAAACTTTCACATAGCCAAACCTTCGCAGCCACATCCCTCCCTTTGATATTTACCTTTACAGTAACGTTGGTATCTTTAAGAAAATCGTATACATATTCGGGATAGCAATCGTAAGGTCGTCCGTTTGCATCAATCAGTTGTTTTGTGTAGCCCTGTCTCCACAGAATTCCCATCCCGATAATTGGATATCCTTTATCCTTTGCCGCTTTCAGAATATCTCCGGCAAGTATACCAAGCCCTCCTGAATAAATGTTAAAGTCTTCGTGCAAACCGAATTCCATGCAAAAATAAGCAACTTTAGGCAGTTTCATATGCAAACCCTCCAATTCTTATTGAATACTTCCGATTAAAAACTCATAAGGCTCAAGATATTTCCTCTGGCCTTCAAGAAACTCTTTACCTTTGGTATCATCTGGGGCATATAAGATAGCAAGGTTTTTATCCCGTATATGCTCCGGTATTAACTTTTTAATATCTATTGAAACTTTCCCCTGTTCACTTCTGTTTGCGATGAAAAAACACCCTTTACGAACGTTTTTATCGTAATAGCATAAAAAAGTTATGCTCGAATGTTTCAGTGCATCTGGCTGTTCAATAAAATTTTCATTTTTCGATAATATGTCAATAAATGATTTTCTAATACGGCAGGCACAAATCAGATTATTCTTCATCCACTGAAAATCTTTGCTTTTCCAGTGAATGCAGTAGGCATCGAAAAAGGCAAGTTTTCCATACATTGGATCCTTTTTGTTAAGAACAAATCTCCCTTCTTCGGTATTGCCCAGTCCCAGATTCATGGGCTGTATTTCCATTGCCTCCATACCATTGTTTATGAAAGGAACTGAATTTGGTATGAAGTAATTCAAAAAAGTAAGTAATGACAGAACCCTTTTGTTCTTATACATAAGTGCTGCTCTGGGTGTGTCGGGTGTTTCCAGCGATGCTATCATAGGAAGTTCAGATCTCAATAAGCTGTCGGAAATCAGTTTTTTGTTGAAAAAGGGCTTATTGAAGCTATTGTAAACCGCCCATGTATCACCACTGATAAAATGGTACCCATAGGCTTTTGCATTCTTCGATTTGCCCGGGTCAAACTCTTCGGACCACAGTATAAAATTTTCGTTGATTAATTTTACTTCAGCAATGATCTCGGTATTCAGATCGGGCGAAAGGGCATGGGCCATATCAATCCTTGCACCGTCTATTCCAAATTTCCTTTGATAATATGGAATTACACCCGTTATATACTCCCTGAGTTCTTTGTTTTCCAGCCTGCCTCGGAAAACGCTCAGACGCACACCATCCTGCATAATATAGGGGGGGTGTTGATCTGTTATGTATTTTTTTGCTTCCTCATGTACATCAAAATAAAACTTAAGGAAGGTAACGTCGGTCCATGGTGGCTGGCTGTCGTTAACCACATCCGAGAAACCTGGTACTGTTGTAATGCTGAACTCTGCTTCTATTAAATCTAGAATATTCTCCCCTGTTTCTTTATGCCTTTTAACAAGCATCTGCCACTTTTCAGGATGGATTTTATCAGGGGACTGAGTAAACTGGGACAAATACCTTTCTATGCCCTTCGACCTGTAGAGGCAGGCAATGGAACTGTTGTCCACTGCAAAGGGCTCTTTTTTATCCACAGAAGGTGCCGAAAAACTGTCTGAATTTTTCAAATCAATCCAATAGAACCAGTCGGGATGTTCAGCCAGAAGGTCGTTATCCCTTGAAACCGTTCTGAATACAAAATCCACCATTACCTTTATTCCAAGAATGTGGCATGCTTCAACGAAAGCCTTGAACTGTATCTCCAGCATAGATTCGGTATATTCACCCAAAAGGGGATCATGCAGATTTTTGTCCAGCTTATATATATTCTTAATTGCATAGGGACTGCCCAGGTCGCCTTTTTTGTACCTGGTGCTGTATTCAAAAATTGGCAGAAGATAAATTATATCAACACCCAGGCTTTTTAAATAAGGCAGCAGGCTGATGGTTTTCAGAAATGTTCCTGATGATAAAGCCCCTTCTGTATGATACCAGGCTGTAAACGTCCTTATAAGCATACTGTAAATTATGCTTTTTTTAAGGTTAAGGGTTAAGCCTATACGTTTTAAATCAACAGCCTCTAAATAGCTTATATCTTTAACTGCATAACATAGAATATGGTTTTCTATCAGATGGCTGAAATATTCATACGGATTTATGCATATTTCTCCCTTTTGCTCATACACTATGCCTTTATTGATTCCCTCTGCATTCCATGCTTTTGGAATAAAATACTTACCATTGAAGCTGTCTTTTCTGTTTTTTAACATTCCAAGTATGTACTTTAGATTTTCCATATGTTCACCCTATATTACTTATTTGCCGAAAGCATTTGTTCCACTCATACGTCCAAAATGGTTCCGCTGATTGCTTCAAGTTCAACAGCAACCACAGAATCCCTGACAGGAAATATTCTGTCATTAATGAGATCCTTTACTTCACCGACATTTTTCCCAATCTGAACATCAATTTTAACCGGAAAATCGCCATTGTTTATTACAATGAAAAGCTTTCTGAAATCGGTTTCTCTTGAATAGACATAAACATTCCTGGATATATCCACTTTTCTGGTAACATAATCTCCCAGCATAACATCAATATATTCTTTTCTTATTGCAATAAGCTTTCTGTAGTAGTTAAAAATATTCTTTGACAGCTCGGTATCTTCCCACATCATAGGTTTTCTGTACTCGCTTTCCGAAATGCCCTCCATTCCTTTTTCATCACCTGAATAAACAGAAGGTATGCCAATGTGAGTCATAATAAACAAGGCTGCCAGTTTTTGCTTTCTTATATCTCCGCCTGCAACCGATAAAAATCTTGAAGCATCATGACTGTCTAAAAGATTCATCTGAACATACTGTATATTTTTCTTATACCTCATTCTTAAATATTGTATTCTTGCGTCAAATTGCTCAACATTTATTATTCTCTTTGCAAAAAAGTCGATGCACACATCCATCAGCATATAGTTCATTACAGAATCGAATTGATCACCTAAAAGCCATTCCCTGGCATCATGCCAGATTTCCCCTACCAGAAAGGCATCGGGTTTTACCCATTTCACAGCCTTTCTGAAAGTTCTCCAGAACTCGTGATCTACCTCGTTTGCTACGTCAAGGCGCCAACCGTCTATATCGGCTTCTTTTACCCAATAGGTTCCTACATTTGTAAAATACTCTATTACTTCACTATTACCGGTGTTTAGCTTTGGCATGGTTTTCTCATAAGCAAAACACATATAGTTGGGGTTGTCTTCGAACCGCACCGGGAATTCCTTTATAAAAAACCAGTCCTTGTATCTTGACTTTTCTCCTTTTTCCAATACATCCCTGAAGGCAAAGAAGTTTGACCCCGAATGGTTGAATACCCCGTCCAGAATTACCCGGATGCCGGCCCTGTGGCATTTTTCAACCAGCTCTTTCAGTGTTTCGTTATCTCCAAAGCAGGGATCCACCGAATAGTAATCAATGGTATCGTATTTGTGGTACGATGCAGCGGTAAATATGGGGTTCAGGTAGACACAGTTCACACCCAGATTTTGCAGATAATCGATATTTTCAATTATTCCTCTTAAATTTCCGCCAAGCCTGCTTTTGCTTAAAGCGCCTCCAACAGGTATTTCACCGCCCTTGCCTGAAATATATCTTTTCGTTTCGGCAAAACTGTCGGGAAAAATTTGATATATGACAGCTTTCTTTGCCCACTCGGGTACATTGGCAATATCCTCTTTGCGGATATACGGAAATTGGAAATACCTGTTTCTGTCGGTATGCAGGCGTTCGTGAAAGCTGTTTCCATAGTAAAATACCGTGGTTTTGCCATCATATAGAATAAAGTAATAGCATATCCTGGTAAGGTTTGTGTTAATTACTGCCTCGAAATAATCGAACAGGCTGTCGGATGCAACCTTAAGCATATCAACCGGATGCATTTTTACCATTTTGTCAGGATAAGCCCTGTCTCCATAGCAAACAACACATTTGGTCAAATCTTCTTTTTTTGCTCTAAGTCTTAAAACAACCGTGTTTTCATCCAACGCATGACAATATTCAGAGTGGGTTGAATGGTATATAGCTTCTAAAAACAGAAAAATGTCCCCTTTCTGCTAAATTTCTATCTGTATCCGAACACATGAAATGAAATTTAAACAACCAAAGAAATTCTCCGGCAGTTTAAACTCCTATCCTTCCAACCGGATATTCCAATTCGCCGCCCGGTTCCGGAAACATGCCTTATATTTTTGATGCACCTTCCGATAAGCCCTGTATCAGGTACTTCTGAAGGCTCATATACAGTATTGTGACGGGTAGCGCAACCAGTATCGCCCCTGCTGCAAACATTGTAAACTCGGTATTCTGCCTTCCTGTAACCATTTCAAAAAGACCTATTGCCAATGTCTTTTTACTTGGTGTGCGCAGTACCAGGCGGGCAAAAATATAATCCATCCATGGACCTATAAAGCTTGATACAGCAACAAAGGTAATAATCGGAAAGGATATTGGCAGCATTATCCTGGTGAAAACAGTGGCATTCCCTGCACCGTCTATCTTTGCAGCTTCGGGTATTGAGCGGGGAATACCGTCAAAATAGCCTTTAACAAGCCATGTGAACCCTGCAATATTGCCACCTGAGTATACCAGGATTAATCCCAGGTGAGTATCTAACAAGCCTACCTGCAGAAGTAATAAATATATCGCAATCATGCTCATAAAACCCGGAAACATTGTCATAACCAGCATGAACATCAAGCCGGTTTTCCGGCCTCTGAACCGAAACTGGGACAACGTGTATGATGTAATTATTACAAGAATTACTGTCAGCACCATAGAACATAAAGCTATTTTAAGAGTGTTCATATACCATATTGCGTAATCCTTTTTCTCGAACAGATCCCGGTAGTGTTTCGTTGTTAGTGTTTCAGGAAACATTTTGGTTGAGAAAAGAGAGTTTCCCGGGTTAAAAGATGCTATAACAACGAAATACAATGGCAGCAATGTATTAATTGTTATACAGATTAAAAGGAAGTAAATAAAACCCCTTATTACCTTCTGCTTTAAAGTTGGCTTTTTCACTGTATCATATCCTCCTCTTTAAATGACCTCGTTCTTCTGAAATTAAATATGGAGATTGTGGCAATTATTATAAATATAATGATAGAAACAGCACATGCTTTATTAAACTGGTTCTGCTCCAATGTGAGTTTATAAATCCACGACAGCAATATATCAGTGTGACCTGCATATTTATAGCTTGTATTTACCGGGCCACCGCTGTTAAGGAAATGAATCAAGTTAAAATTATTAAAATTATGTGCAAAACTCATAATCAAAAGCGGAGCCGTAGCAAACATAACCAGTGGAAACGTTATTTTCAAAAACTTCTGTATGGGGTTTGCACCTTCAACTTCAGCGGCTTCATATAAATCCCTGGGGATACCGGTTAAAACTCCACTCATCAGTGCCAAAAAATATGGAAACCCAAGCCACAGATTTACAAACAGGCATACAATTTTAGCCCATGCGGGATCACCAAACCACTGTATTTTTTCTATTCCTATTGAAGAGAGCCATTTATTTAACGGACCAAACTGCGCATTGAAAATATTACGGAATACAAGTATTGATATGTAACCGGGAACTGCCCACGGAAGAATGAATATCGTTCTCCAGAACTTCTTTAGCTTAATTCCATTGGAGTTTAATATCACTGCAAAAATTAAACCACTGAAGAAGGTTGAAACTGTAGCAAGTACTGCCCATATTACTGTCCAGCCAAAAACACCGAAAAAGGTTTCTTTATATCCACTTAAAGTAAACAGATCAATGAAGGTTCGAAACCCAACCCAGTCAACCAGTTTTCTTGGAGGTATATGATTTGGTGAAGAATAATTGGTAAAAGCAACCAGAACACCAAATACCAGAGGTACAACTGTTATAAACAGTGTAAAAAACGCAGCCGGTGAAAGCATAAGATACGGAAAGCCTTTCTCACCTGCAAGCTTTAAAGACTGTAAGAAGTTATTTGGCTGTACGTGGTTATCTCTTAACTTTCCCACTTTATATGCATCCTGGCAGTTTAAACAGTATAAGACACCAAAAATAAAAACTAATACAATTGCTATTATTCCATACACCATAAGGAAAATGGAATGATCACCCTGAACAACCTTACCGTCAACAAAGGCCTGAGGTGTTTCCCCCAGGGTATAAATTCCCCACAATCCATAGCGAACAAATGGAAGCAGGTATACAATAAAAACAATCTCTATTGCTGCAAACAGAATCCCTTTAATTATCTGCCTGTTATATAACTGACCAAGCCCCATAAAGATGACCGATAGCAGGCATGCCCTTTTAGAATTGGATTTCATTAAACATCCCCCTTTTACCAAAATCCTTTCTTTCACCTGAAATCAACTCAAATCCCTGCGTATTTAGGAGAACAGGCAGCAGCAAAATCACTGCTGCCTGCATCAAATTCTTCGTTCTGTTTTAATTCTTGTAGAAATCACTTTCTTTAATATTGTTTACTGCTCTGTCCAGTTCGGCCTTTACATCAGCATCGGGATTGTTCCACAGTTCGGTTATGGCGGTTTCCATGTTTGCCCATACAGCCTGCATATGCGGTATTGAAGGCATTGGCTGGGAATGAACAGCCTGCTCTAAGAATCCGCTGTTTATAGGGTTATCTCTGATTTCAGGTTCGGAAAGCAAATCATTCCGCGGAGGCAGCTGATTTGTCAGCTCATAACGTCTTAGCAGAGCTTCCCTGCTTGTAAGGAATTGGGCCAACAGTTTTGCAGCATTGGGATAATCGGTATATGTATTAATGCAATAGGTTCTTACTCCTGAGAATGTTACAGGCCTTTCACCATTTGGAAGCAACGGAAGAGGAACAACGCCTACATCCAGGCCTGCATCCTGATATGCCTTGATGGCCCATGGTCCGTTGTAATCAAAAACTAAATTGCCTTCTATGAATAAACCAGACTTAATATCGTAGGAAATGTCTTCTCTTTGAAGCGGAATGACATCTTTAAGTGTTCTGTAATAGTTCATTGCTTCTATAGCTGCATCTGAATTAAGACCAATATCAAAGGGATCGGTGCCGTGATTTCCAAATACATAGCCCCCGTAGCCACTGATAAATGCGTATACATAGTAAAAGTTCCATACTTCCATCATAAAGCCGTATTTGTTTTTGTCCTTGTCGAGAAATTCCTTGCTGATTTGAACCAGTTCTTCAAAGGTTTTTGGAGGCTCCTTCACAAAGCTCTTGTTGTAGATTAATGCCGGGGTTTCAATAGCTGCCGGAAAACCATAAAGCTGCCCATCTATTGAACAGGCTTCTACTGAGCTTCCCATAAATTCAGATTCATCTGACACATCATTAGGATATATAAAACCTTGTTGATACATTTCACCAAGATGGTCGCTTGCAAGTAAAAATACATCAGCAGCGAGTTTTGCAGGGCCGTCGGTCTGCAGTTTTCCCGGGGCATCGGTATGGGAAACGGTATCTAAAGGTAACTTCAATGCCGTACTTTTCAGTAAACTTTGCAATCATTTCGTTAGCCCATTCTTCAACCCCATCATCATCCGCATCCCAAAGCTTGAGAGTTGCTCCGGGTTCCGGAACCAGCCCGCCGTTTTCTGCATCGGTACTTAGTTCTCCACCGGGTGTAGCCTGTAAGTCTTCTGTTTTCTGGTCATTGTTTGTCTGCTGTTGTGCAGGTTTTGTACAACCCACCGCCAAAAGTGCCAAAGACATAACCAACATAAGCACTAACACTTTCTTCAGCCAACTGATTTTTTTCGCATACATACAAACATCCTCCTTGGAATTATTTTATAAAAGGCCAAAAGACCTTAATATACAGATATTTTGCTTAATTTGCGCATACGCTTTCTCTAATAATTAAGTCAAAGTAATTCCAACTAGTGCTGATTTTCATGTTAAAAAGTATCAGCAGATTTGACCCATACAACCTTTATTTTAAGGTATTAACCGTAATTTGGTTAAAAACTGTTAAACCGAGGATGTTGTTCTGTTTTTTATAACGTCCCATTTAAAATTTATATTTTGCGCAAGCGTTTGTACTAATTGTATGTTACCATTAATTACATGTTGTGTCAATAGAAACATTAATTTTGTTTTCGAATCATTTTTTCAGTGTAGACTCACGGATTATTAACTGTGTAGGAATAATAGCCCGGTTAAAACTTTTATACTCGCTTTTCATACATGCCATCAAAAGTTCGAAACCTTTAGCACCGAGACTGAAGGCATTTATATCAACAGAAGTCAGAGGAGGTGTAAAATAGCTTGACAATGGTACATTATTAAACCCTGCTACTGCCACATCGTCAGGAACCTTTAATCCTTTTTCATTTAAATACTTAATAACACCAAAGGCAAGTAAATCATCACAGGCAATTACGCCTGAAGGCACTATTCCCTTCTCCATAAGATTTTTCATTAACTCATATCCCGTATCATCAACGAATTTACCTTCAACGATTAAATCCTCGTTTAATGCAATATTATTGTCCTGTAAAGCCATTTTATATCCTTTTAATCTGTCAAGGGTAACTATAAATTTTCTGTCAACACCGAGAAAGGCTATTTCAGTACAGCCCATTTCAATTAAATGCTGAGTCATCTTATATCCTACCGAAATGTTGTCATTATCAACCCAGTTCACTTCATTCTCGTTATCAGGCCTTCCAACAACAACAAAGGGAAACTGGATTTCCTTAAGATATGTTATTGATGGATCCTTTACACCCGATGACAAAAGTAAAATTCCATCTGTTATACCGCTTTGAGTTAAATCGTCTACTATTTCTCTCTGTTCATCCATATTGGTAACACTTGAAATCAATATTTTGTATTTGTTTTTATATGCAACAGAAGCAACCCCTCTTAATATTTCGGGAAAAAAAGGATGCTGGAAAGCCTTTTCTGTTGTACCCATCACCAGAATACCTATAATGTTTGTGGATTTTCTTGCTAAAGAACGAGCAATAACATTAGGATAATAATTCATTTCCTCCATTATCTTAAATATCTTTTTTTTCGTTGCCTTGCTAATCCTTGGACTATCTGCAATAGCACGTGATACAGTAGAAGGTGATACATTGGCAGCTTTTGCTATATCATTTATTGTCACTCTCATACATAACTCACTTCCTTCGGTGCAACCGTTTGCTCAGTTCAGTATATTATTTATTCAATTTATTGTCAATAGAATAAGCTTTTGCAGACAGAGTCAGTTTTATGGATATCGTGCAATGCAGGGAAACTTTAAGCGAAATGCAGTATAAAAAAAGCACCAAAGGTATTTTGGGTGCCAGTTATATTAATTATTCTGAAATACCTTTGGTTCACGCTGTTATATAATGATTATTGCTTATGTCAAATTTTAAAACCACTTTAAACAAGTCTCCGTCTATATATAAATCCAGATTTCCCTTTTGAAGTTCGGTCAGGCTTTTTGCAATGGAAAGACCAAGACCGCTGCCCTCGGTATGCCTTGATCTGTCACCGCGAACGAACCTTTCAAGCAATTCGTCACTTGTAATGTTCAGGGCATACTTTGATATATTTCTAAAGATTATAACAGCTTGACCGTTTATTTTCTCCAGATTAAGATAGACACGCGTACCTGGTTGGGCATATTTGCATACATTACTCAATAAATTATCAAAAACCCTCCATAAAAGCCTTCCATCTGCCATTATAAAAATATCTTCCTCGGGTTCTTCCAAAATCAACTCAAGCCCGCTATTTTTTATTCTTTCTTCATATTCTCCAACGGCCTGGGTAAACAGCACACCAATCTCGGTTGGAACCATGTTTACAGCCAAATTTCCTGTTGAAGCCTTTGATGCTTCAACCAAATCCTCGGTAAGTTTTTTAAGCCTTGATGATTGGCGATCCAGTACATCAATATATTCCTTTAGCTTTTCGCTTTCAATGTTCTCTTTTTTTATTAAATCCACATAGTTTATTATCGATGTAAGAGGGGTTTTTATATCATGGGATACATTCGTTATTAACTCGGTTTTAAACCGTTCGCTTTTTAAGCGTTCTTCTACCGCCTTTGTCATACCCTCGCTGATCCTGTTCAAATTCTCGCCATGAAGTTTAAAATCCCAAAACATATGCCTGGTATCAATCTGGTAGTTCAGATCGCCGACTGCTATTTTTTGACCACCTTTCTTAAGCTTTTGAAGGCTTATTGACACAAGTATTATTGCCGGAACCAGGATTATTTTTTCAATAATCCAGAAAAACAATAACAATACGCCGTCATTAAAACCTATAGATATTCCCATAAATTCCAAAAGCACGATACAGAAAAGTATAAGAATTGTCTTCTTTACAAATGACAGATGCTTTAAGAAATATCCTATAACACTTACCAGCTTTTTCAGAATCCTGGTTATAAAGCTTAAAACACGATAGATTACTGTGTTTTTCCACCATCCGCCAATTTTATACCTGGTGGCAAAACTCATGCAGATAAGTAAAACCAGAAGAATATCAATAATAGCAAACAGACAGAATGTTATTGCGTAAACTATGCTGTTTATGTAATCCAGCTCGTGTAGAATCAATACTTCAATAGCACCAATTAGAAAAACAAAAACCAGAAGAAGGTCAAAGGGAATTTTGTCAATTCCGTTGGGTATAACTCTGTCCTCACCCTTTCTCCGGCCGGCACTGCACATAAGATAAATAAACAAAATAATTGAGACAATAAGAGACAGAATAGTAATTATAATTACAGCATACCGCATTTTATAAGCGAAATCTGTAAGTCTATCCAATGTATAATAATCATCATCGGCATCCAGGTTTTTTTTCACAAAGCAGTCCATTACATATGTTTCTTCAGTTTTGATGTCACTGCCGTCGGCAGCTTTTGTGAAACCTGCATGGCTGAAATTGTATGTCCGGCTGAACAGGAATTCCTGGTCCGAGTAATTACTAAGTAAGGTCTTACCATCCGAATTTTTTAATACAAAAAAGAAATTTGTGCTTCGTATGGGTAGGTCTTTCTGTATATTCACTTCATAAAGGTTTTCTTTATTTGAAATAAAAAACCAGTAAACAGAACGGGCATACCTATATGTAATACTTTCAAATATCCCGACTTTAACATTATCAACAGATGTTACGTAAAAATCGTATTCATATAAAAAACCTATACCAACAATTCCACCAATAAATACGATGACAGTTATAACAAAAAGAAAAATAGACGTTATTTTTAAAGTCAGGCTGTGTGTAAATTTATTCACTATCTTTCACCTCCTTCCATTTTATAACCTTGTCCCCATACCACTTTTAAGTACCTTGGTTCAGCAGGATTTATCTCCAGTTTCTCACGTAAATGACGTATATGTACTGCCACCGTGCTTTCAGAACCATATGGGTTCTCATTCCATACACGTTTGTATATATCCTTTGGTGAAAAAACCTGACCGGGATTTTCCATCAAGAGTTTCAGGATTTCATATTCCTTCGGTGTTAAATAAACTGTTTCGCCATCAACTGTAACTGTTTTTGCCTTATCATCCATTTCAATACCACCAATGACAAGATGTGACGGTTTTACATTGCCGCCTCCAAGCTGCATGTATCGCCTGAGCTGTGACTTAACTCTTGCAAGTACTTCAACGGGGTTGAAGGGTTTTGTGATATAGTCATCGGCGCCAATATTAAGACCTAATATTTTATCAGTATCCTCACTTTTGGCGGTTAGTAAAATAACCGGGATATTGTATTTTTCCCGTAGCTTTACCATAGCTGTAAGTCCATCCATTTCAGGCATCATAATATCCAGTAACACAAGATGAATATCATGTTTTTCTATAATTCGTAAAGCTTCTTTTCCTGTATACGCTTCAAAGGTATTATAATTTTCTGAAGATAAGTAAATTTTAAGAGCTGAAACAATGTCCTTCTCGTCATCACAAATCAGTACGTTATAAGCCATGTCAAATACCCCCCATCCTCACAAATTACACCCTGATATTATGTTGTTTTTAACCTTACGCACTGATAAGCAGAAAGTTCAGGCTGCTTTGCCTGATTTTATATAATTATTTTTTAGTTTTATTTTCTTATCCCTTATAAGCAAAAGGTATAGTCCTCCAAAAACCACGTTAAAATAATAGGTCAGAATTCTCCATATAAGTATAACCGATACAACGGGGGACTTTGTAAAGAAATTCTTAAAGAAGAAATAACTTATTCCTTCTGCTCCTCCCGCAGCACCAGGAGACGGTATATATGCGGTTATCTGTCTCAAAATTGCCTGCGAGGTTATAATATCCATAAAAGAGCCATATTTCCCTTCGAAGGAAATTAGCAGAAAGTAAGGGATAACATAAATAAAAAATAAATTTAAAAACTGATAAAAAAGGGTTTTCATAATAACACCGGCATCATTAAATATTATTTTACCAGCTTTGATAAAACAATCAATTTCTTCTTCCTTTTTTTTGCTGTACTTTTCAGGATTTTTTATTATATGGCACTTTTGAAGCAGCTTAAAAACAGAATTAACAGTTTTTCTCGCAACATTTTTGTTAACCAGAAATAATACAAAAAATAAAATAACGATTATATTAATAGAAACCCCTGTGATGAAAAATAAGTTAAACTTTCCTACCAGACGGTTTAAAGAGCCACCATTGAAAACAAAGGAAAAAATACTGGTAAGAAACACTGCTGCCTGAAAAACTGTAGACTTTACCATAACGATGTTGGCACAGCTTCCCATTGGTATTCCATCTTTCATTAGGTAGTTTACCTGAAATGGTTCCCCTCCACAGGCAAATGGCGTAACCGAATTGAAATACACCCCGGCCATTGTGACGCGAAAAGATGTGCGAATTGATGCTTTTCCATAAATCTTTTTAGTTATCTCATAAAAGCACATCATTTCAGATAAATACGAAAGGAAAACACATCCGACTGCTGCCAGCAACCACTTCATTTTTAAATTAAGAAACACAGTTTTAATTTCACTTACACTATGGTTTTTAAGCAATATAAGAAGCATTACAGTTGGAATTGACAAAATAAAAATTGCACTTACCAGTGACTTGCAGTTAATATGTTTTTTATCTTTTTTGTACATATATAATACGCCTCCGCAATGTAGATTTCATAAAGCACCTTTTGTTGCTTTCAGGAAAAAACTTATGTTGCTTGTTATTACGTATCATTTCTGGATAAGTATGGTATTATGCTCGGTAAATTGCTACATCTTTGCACTAAAAACCATTATGCACCTTTTATTATTAAAAACAAATGGGATGAAACATTAAAATTTTCTTAAGATTTCATTAAACAACTTTTATATTGCGAGGCCCCTTATCAGAAAGGTGCTACAGAGAACAATTATTCATTAATCAGGCGTATTATCCCAAGGGGTACATTTCTTGACTATCTTACGCAGGAAAACATAATCCTCATGATGAACCACGTTAACTCCTTTAGCAGACACAATTTAGAGGATAAAACCACTTATGAAGTTTTTGCTTCTCTCTATGGGGAAAATTTACTAAGAAAATTGGGCGCAGAGCCTATCCACCATGATAATGTTAAACTACGCCCATCACTTCTTATAAAATAAATTTTGGTTTGGCAACAGCTTGTGAAAGTGTTCGTCGCTGTCTTGAAGGAAGTAATTAAATACTTTCGGTAAGCAAGTTAATTGACTTACATATTTTACAATGTGCGTTATGTTAAGAATTAAACAGAGCTTTGACAGCATTCTATTACTTATATTCAAGGTTTTTTATTATTCTAAAACTGTTAAAGCAGCTTTTCCTTAAGTTTCATTGCAAGATCATCATCAGTCAACGGCCTGCGATGTGTATTTTCAAGATAAATCTTCTTCTCATTCTCTGGCATAATAAATTCTTTGTACCACAGGAAAAAGTCGGGACTGTCACCAAACATCCTTAAATACTTTCTTAAAGCTTCAAGGCTGTAGAGTGTGCTTTTTACATTGGTAAGCCAGTCAGCCCTGTAGAAGTTTTTCCACTTGCCGTGTTCGCTTTCGACCATGGCATCTAAACTTTCCCTGTAGTCCCATATTGACTGGGAAGCATATACAAATGCCAGCGGATAATTGCCCTTTTCATATTCAAAAAAGGCTTTACACAGAGAAATAAAACCTTTACATCCAGAAAGGTGAAGTCTAACCTGAAACAAAATATTATCTTTAAAGAATACAGCTTGTTCTCCTGTTAAACTTTTGCAAGTGTCCAGACATTTCTCTTTCAGATTTTCAAAATTGGTAACCGAACCAACAAGTTTATCATAAAAAAATCTTACCTGTTCCGGAAAAGTTAAATTCCCTGTAGCCCAGAGCAGGTCTTCTGCCACTTCACCTATTTCACCCCTTATCCAATGTCCGATAATCTTTCTCGCCGGATGGTGATAATATTCGTCACCTGCTGCATCAGAGGGATTATCCCCATATCTTATTGCATATTTAAAGTAATCCCTGTAGCAATCAGCAGCTTTTTCCCATGCTGATGGAAAATAGTTTTTGCAATACTCCTCCAAATGAGTCTCAGTGTCAATGTCGCCTTCCTTCCATAGCCTTTTTACTATATCAAGAAAATACACATGCATTCTTATGTTTCCACAGTTAAGTAAAAGATAATGATCCGCCCCTGCCCTAAATGCTTTAATCAGCTCATCTTTTATCATGGAAGGCTGGTTTGGCATCATAACAAGATGATTTGAGGCCTGTAAATCATGGAATGTTATATGATAGTACAGGCCATGGGGACCCATATCCTTTCCAGAAGGAAGGGACGGAATTCTTGGGTTATGGTTTCCCTGCCTTCGGGATACCATCTCTCCATACCCGTTATCTGACCATATTTTTATTACTCCGTCGGGAATATCAATTAAACCCTGCATATACAACTCTGTTATTTCACCGTAAAGGTAGGTGGAAAAAGGTGGATTTTCTACGTAATTACAAAGCATCTCATATTGCCTGTGTATAACACGGCTGATTAGTTCCCCGCGTTTTTGAGGAGTGTTGTATTCAGGAGCATTTTCCCAGAAAGGACAGTCACCTTGTCCTCTGAAACCAAGTACCCAGACCACTTTCTTGTCTTTCTGCTTCTTTATAGACTCTTCCCACAAACCTTCATACAAATTTTTACTCTCATCATAACTTGCAGATTTATCCGGGTATACTCTAAAGAACATCTCTGCTCCAAGAGGCTCTGCGTGGTGGTGTGTTATATACAGACCCATTTCTGACGCAAGCTCCCAATGTATTCCCGTTTTTGGAAGATCTGTTCCGGCTATTACCATGTTTCCACCACACCGCAGCAATGTTTCAAAAACAGGCATCCATACTTCTTTTGGTGGCGGGTAAACATCGGTCCAGCCGATAAGGCAGACCTCATCGTTAACAAACCAGCCTCTGAATCTCACCTTTGGCTGAGGCGAAATATAGTTAATGGCAGGTATTTCTACTTTTTCTTTTCTTTCAGGCACTTTTTCTGTCCAGAACCAGAATGGATCCACGCCCAGATGTTTTTCACTAATATAAAGCAGGGCATAAATGATTCCTAAATCATCGCTTCCCGTTATGTACATTTTATTAGATGATTCTGAAAAAGATATCTGAAAACTCTCGGGCTTTTCTATAAGGTTTTCAATTTGATCTGAATATCTAATAACAACCGAAGCAGAATCCTCGCTGTCCGCTGTCCTTGGTCTTGTACCGAAGACCTTTTCAAAATCCCTGAACAGTATATCTGCTGCGTGCTTCACAGGTTTTGTCATTTGCTTAGGCAGATAAAACAATGTATTTTCATCTAAAATAAAGCAATTCATAAAAACTACCCCTTTAACCCGGTTGTAGCAATGCCTTCCACAAGATACTTCTGAAACATAATGAATAATATTATTACAGGCAGGAGGGAAACAACCGACATTGCAAAGAGTGCCCCATAGTTGCTGAACGAGTTAGGATCAAGATACATATTCAGTGCCAGAGACACGGTAAAATATTTTGGTTTACTCATAAAAATCAATGGCTGGAAAAAATCTTGCCATATCCAGTAAAACGAGAAAATAGTGCATGTTGCTATAGCTGGGGTTAATAATGGAAGTATGACTTTAAAGAATATACCCAGTTTACCGCAGCCATCTATTGTTGCAGCTTCGTCCAGTTCTTTAGGGATTCCCCGAATAAACTGTACCATCAGGAAAATAAAAAATGCACTTCCAAAAAACCATGGGACAATCAGTGATTGGAGTTTATTTATCAAATCAAGTCTTTTAAATATAATGTACTGTGGAACAATCATAACCTGATTTGGAATCATCAGTGTCATCATAACACACATGAACCAGAAGTTTCTTCCAATGAATTTAATTCTTGAAAATGCATATGCAGCAAGCATTGAACACAAAACTCCACCCACAGTACCCACTGCAGCAACAATAAATGAGTTTAGTAGAAAATTTCCAAAGGTAATGCCTGAAATTCCCTTCCATCCTGTAGTATAGTTTTCTGCAACTGCCCACTTTTTAGGTATAAGAGAGTAGGAATTTATAAATATTTCACTGTTATGCTTAAAGGAGCTTGCTAATGTCCAAAGAAGCGGATACACCATAAAAAAACCTAAAGAAATTGCAAAAATGTGAAACAATACAGGTTTTAGTTTATTGCTCTTCCTTGCTTTGCTCATATTTTACCTCTCCTCCTTTGATTCATAATAAACCCATACAGTTTGAGACTTAAAAATCAGGAGAGTTAATAAAGCTATAATACCAACCAGAACCCATGCCAAAGCACAGCTGTATCCCATATCAAAATATGTGAACGCTCTTCTGTACAGGTACAAAACATATAGCAGAGTACTGTCAAGCGGACCTCCCTGTGTTACAATAAAGCTTTCTGTGAACGCCCTGAAACCATTAATGGTCTGCAATACCAGATTAAAAAAGATTATAGGTGTAAGCATTGGTAATGTAATTCTTGTGAACTTCTGCCAGCCATTCGCTCCATCAATCATGGCCGACTCATACAAGCTTTCAGAAATTTGTTTTAGTGCAGCCAGAAATATTAACATAGAAGAACCAAACTGCCACACCCCTAACAAAATGATTGTCCATATTGCAGTAGACGGATTACCTATAAAAGAAACCTCCTGATGTATTCCTATAAGTTCAAGCAAAGACATAATTACGCCCTTGTTTCCGAATATCTGTCTCCAGACTATTGATACAGCAACACTTCCCCCTACTATGGAGGGAATATAATAGGCGGCTCTGTAAACTCCCATAAACTTCATTTTAGTATTCAAAAGCATTGCAATAAAAAGAGCAAAAATTAATCTTAACGGAACAAGTGCAAATACATAATAAATTGTAACTCCAAGGGATTTCCAGAAGGTTGGATCATTAAAAAACATTCTTTTATAATTGTCAAGCCCGATAAACCTGGGCTCATTCAGCAAATTATAGTTTGTAAATGAATAATAGACAGATGAAAACATAGGCACCAAATAAAGCAACAGGAAACCGAACAACCATGGGAGTATCAATATATAACCCGTTATGTTTTCTTTACTGTTTTTTTTAGAATGTCCTGATAATCTCATGCCATACCTCACATCATTTCCTAACAACAGGCAGTTTGCCTGTTGTTAGGATTCTATAAAGGTTATTAATTAAACAATTAGTTTTGTGCATTCCTTGCCAGTATTTCATTGGCAGCTTTTCTGAAGTCAGCTGCAGCTTCTTCGGGTGTTTTCTTGTCATACAGTACTAAATTTATCTGATCTGCCATAGCTTTGGTTACTTCGGCAGATCCTGCCGGCTCTGGGGGGCTTACCGGACCAGCATGTTCTGCTGCTAAATCAAGATATTCAAACATTGCCTTTTGCTGTTTTGTAAGCTGAGGTTTCAATGCCTCTTTGACCTTTGATGCTACGGGTATACCTCTTTCAGCATTAATAACCTTATTAGCTTCAATATCATTAATGAACCAACTGATAAATCTGGCAGCTTCCTCTTTATTTGGGGAGGACTCAGCAATTGAGAAAAACATACCTGGTTTAATCCAGAGCGATTTCTTACCATTATCGGCATAGGGTGGGATTGCTAACTTAATGTCTGGATTTACCGACTCGACAATAACACCAAAATTAGCCCATTCAAACATTGCTCCGGCATCTCCGGTAACAACAGGTCTTGCTTCCTTACCTGTTGTAGCAATCTGCATCCACTCGTCAGCAGTAGGCATTGCACCTGCTTTGGTAAGCCTGTACAGCATGTTTAAATAATCAATGAATATTTGATCATCTTCGTATCCCAGTTGTGTACCATCTGTAGAATATAATGACTTACCGTATTGTCTGATCCAGTAGGTCAGGAGATTGGTGTCAGACAAAACATCACTGGCATATCCATATTTTCCGGTCTTTTCTTTTATTGTCAACATGGCCTCTTCAAATTCTGACCATGTCCAGTTTGGGGTTGGTTCGGAAACACCTGCTTCAGCAAAGACATCCGGATTATATGGTACTGTAAGTGCTGTAACTGATAATACGGCACCGGTAAGTTTTCCGTCAATTTCTCCTGTTTTAACCATGGATTCTGGCACATCACTTATATCAAGTGTATTATTTGATACGAAGGGATAAAGGTCGGCGATTGCATTGTTCTTGGTATATGTAGCTATATAAAGATTATCCATCTGAACAATATCCGGCATAGTATTTCCTGCTGCCTGAGCAGCCATTTTGTCAAAATATCCGTCCCAGCCCGATGGAGTGGATTCAAAGGTTACATGAGGATATTTCTCGGAATACATTTCAAGTAATTTAGCGGTATAATCATGTCTGGTTTGGGAACCCCACCAGGTGATACTGAGCAAAACATGTTTAGTTGAGCTTTCTTCCTCGGGTTGCACTTTTGCAGGCTGGGTAGGTTCAACATTTACATTCCCGGTCTGTGAACATCCAACAATAAGCAAAGACAGAATAAGTAGCATTGGCAGTAGTGACAATGAAACTTTTTTCATAATATTCAACTCCTTTGATATTAGATTGGGAATAAAGATTGTCAAATATTTACCCTTATACCATAGAACCCATATGGTATAAAAGTTTATTCGCATTTTAATTATATTTAAACTACATAAAAAAACCATAAATAAATCTGAGTTTTTTGTTGAAAAATCAGACAATTCTCTTATGAGTTATCATATTTATATGTTTTTTACAGATATATACATGTGCTTTTCAATGGTAAGACTAACGTTAAATTACTATAAGGAAATCGTATCAGGACTGACTCTCATGTTCTCAACAACAGGTAATTCAATACCTACTGTAGTTCCCTTCCGTAACTCACTTTCAAAGACAAGACCGTATTTTTCACCAAAAATCAATTTTGTTCTTTTATCAATATTGCTTAGCCCTATACCGAATCCTTTCGATTCAATCTCCATATTTCTTAACTTGGTAAGGATATCTTCACTTATACCAGGACCATTGTCTGTTACCTCTATTCTGATTAAATCCTGAATGCGCTTCGCTGTAACACTAATCTTACATGGACCGGTTAAATTTTCAAGCCCATGAGTAATTGAATTTTCTACAATTGGCTGCAGAGTTAGTTTCAAAATCGAACAATCAAGTATTTCTTCATCTGCTTCCATACTAAAATCCAATCGTTCCCCATAACGTATCTTCTGGATGGTTATATAATCCTTTAGCAGATTGATTTCTTCTCTTATTGTTATAACAATTTCTTTATTTCTTATTGCACCTCTCAGTAAATTGCTCAGAGATTTTACCATGGCAGATATTTTTTGCTGACCGTTCATTTTGGCAAGTCCATTTATAGATGCCAATGTATTATACAAAAAATGGGGATTAATCTGTGACTGTAAAGCCTTTAGCTCGGTTTCCTTAATAAGCAGCTGCTTAACATAGTTTTCGTTAATGAGAGAGTTTATTCTGTTTATCATAACATTGAAATCATGATTCAACTGGCCAATTTCATCGTTATGATAAATATTATTGCTATCTGATGGCGATAAATCAAAATTTCCGTCCCTGACCTTTTCCATCTTGCTGCTTAGCATGATTATAGGCCTGGTTATACTGTTTGCAAACCTTGTACCAATAAAAGAAGTAGCCATTAATAGCAAAACCAGTATCACTATCATTGTTGTTCTCATTTTTGATATATTCTGAAATATGTTGTCGTATGGAAGAATGTTTACATAAGTCCAGTCTGTATAAGTAGAAGTGCCATAATATATTAAATATTTCTCATCGTTTATGTTATCAACATAATATGAGCGTACCCTGTTTTTGAAGAATTCATTTATATCAAATTGTAAGTCATCGGTGTTATCATATATTATCTTGTTGTTGGATAAAATTTGAAGATTTGGTTTATACGTAGATTCCATTGAGATATATCTGTTTATCAGGTTATCAAGATCAATTCTTATAAATAACACAGCAAGTGATTCCATGTTTTCTATTGCCCGTATTTCTCTTGCAGCAATAATAATATTATCCTCTCCCGAAGATTTCAGCCATGTAATTCCACCCTTATGTTCCCTTGCGGCTGATATAAGTCTTTTTTTCTCGCTGTCATCCATTAATTTTGTCTGTCTTCCAACCCCATATGCAATTTCATCATTATCAATAAAACCCATTGATGATATGTAACTTTCTGCTTGAGCCTCAGCCATCAACCTTTGAGTCATAGCACTTACTGCCATGGTTCTTTCATAGGAACTTTCCTCAGCATATATATGTTTTAGATAGGATTGTACTTTTGGATCGGAAAGTATACTGAAAGTAAGAGCTTCCATCTTTCTCAGTTCGCTCTCAATATTTGTTGAATAAAGTTTAAGAATAACCGATGATTGGTTAATTAATTGTTCATCGTAAATCTTATATGATATTTGTAATGCAAATACACTTGAAATACTAATAAACAATATCAATGCTATCAGTAATAACAGCAGTTTATTTTTAATTTTCAGATTTCTGTACCAATTCACAATTTTCAATTAAGTCGCCCCCGGGATAATTGATGGCCAGCCGAATTGAAAGCAGTAATACTTTTCTATATTATAACATTCTGTTAAATACAACGAAAGGAATTGGGGTTAAAAAGTGTACAAGTAAATATATTTTATGTAATATAGATATAACACTGTTAAGACAAGAGGTGAATCAATTGTATAAAGTCTTACTGGTTGATGACGAAAAAATTATTATTGACAGTATATCACAATTAATTGATTGGGAAAAATATAACCTTGAACTTACCGGAACTGCACAAAATGGTTTGGAAGCATATGATCTGATAAAACTGCACCGTCCCCATATTGTTATAACCGATATAAAAATGCCTGGTATGAGCGGATTGGATCTGATAAAAAAGGTTAATGAGGAATTACCAAATACAATTTTTGTGATTTTATCGGGCTATGGCGAATTTGATTTTGCAAGTAAGGCAATAGAATATGGTGTAAAACACTACCTTTTGAAACCCTGTGATGAAGATGAAATTGATCCGGTGCTTGTTAAAATTGTTGATGAAATAAAAAACCAGGAAAGAAAAGAGCTTTTCTTCCTTGAGACTAAAAAAAGTCTGGAGAAGGTACTTCCCCAGGTAAAGGAACAATTCTTAAGAGACTGCATAATCAGTAAGACCTATAATGCTAAAGACTTCGACTTTTTTCAAAACCTCTTCCAAATTTCCTGTGATAATTTCAAACTTGTATTATTTAAACCTGAAAGAGAATGTGATTATATTGAAAAATTTGCTTTGAAAAAAATATCTGAAGAAATAATGATAGAAAATGATGTTAATGTTCACTTAAGTACTGTTATTGAGGAAAACGCACTTTTATTAATCAATTCACTGGATAATACCTTTTTGAATGAAGTTCTGGAAAAGATCAAAACCTGTTTTTATAACTATTACCGAATCAACTTAACCATAGCAATCAGTAATACCAACAGCTTTAATAAAATACACCGTATGTATATTGAAACTCAGGAGTGTATGCAATACGCCTTCTATTTAGGTATCGGAAGTATTGTTTCAAGAGAAGATATATTGCTGCATGAATCCGGAAACTACAGTCTGGATTTTAATTTTAACAGAATTGCCATGTCGGTTCGCACTGGTAACATGGAATCGGCAAAGAAAGAACTTGGTATTTTCTTTGAAAAAATCAGGTCTGATAAAATGGATACCGTTCTGGCTAAATCCTACTGTTCTGAGCTTTATCAAGTGATTATAAGGCAATGCAGGCAAGAAGAACTGGGAAAATATATGAAGAAAATTACCAAGATACAGGACATGGAAACACTTGATCAAATATATGAATTTATGAAAGAAGTTACTGTTAAAATAACACAATACCATTTCGTAAACAATACTCGAAAATACAGCTCGGTTGTAGAGAAAATGATTGACTGTGTTAATTCCAACATACATAATCCCAACTTATCATTAACGTGGATAGCTAAAGAGCTCCTGTTTATGAACGAGAACTACCTTGGCAGGCTTTTCAGCAAGGAAACAAACGAAAAGTTTTCCCAGTATGTTATGAGAATCAGAATTGAAAAGGCAAAAGAAATACTTAACAGTCAAACCAATTACAAGATTTATGAGATTTGCAATCAGATTGGCTTTTCAGATCCTCAGTATTTCAGCCAGGTATTCAAAAAATACACAGGTTTTACACCTTCGGATTATAAAAAACAAACAGTCTGTTAAAGGACAAAGAAAACTAACGACGCAGCTTTTAAACTGCGTCGTTTTCTTATGATTAATATATAATACTTTTTCACAGTAGTAATATGAATTATGCCTTTCCTGCACAACCAAGAACATTTATCAGTTTATGCTTAACAAGTTTCTTGATTTCTTCTCTGGCAGGGCCAAGATATTTTCTTGGGTCAAATTCGGCCGGATTTTCTGCGAATACTTTTCTTATTGTTGCAGTCATTGCAAGGCGAAGGTCGGAATCGATGTTTATTTTGCAAACCGCCATCGAAGCAGCCTTGCGAAGCATATCTTCCGGTACACCCTTAGCGCCGGGCATTTGGCCACCATACTTATTAATAGTATCTACATATTCAGGTATAACTGATGATGCACCATGCAGAACTATTGGAAAACCAGGAAGCCTTCTTTGTATTTCCTCAAGGATATCGAAGCGAAGTTTTGCCTCGCCCTTAAACTTATATGCACCGTGGCTGGTTCCAATTGCTATTGCCAATGAATCAACACCGGTACGCTCTACAAACTCTTCAACTTCTTTAGGATCTGTGTAAACTGCATCTTCAGCGGATACGTTTATATCGTCCTCAACACCGGCTAAACGTCCTAATTCTGCCTCTACAACCACACCTCTTGGATGGGCATAGTCTACAACCTGCTTTGTTAATTTTATGTTTTCTTCAAAGGGAAGATGCGAGGCATCTATCATGACCGATGTAAACCCACCGTCTATGCAGGATTTACAAAGTTCGAAGGAATCGCCGTGGTCAAGGTGCACAGCTATTGGCAGATCTGTTTCGATAGTAGCAGCTTCAATTAATTTCATAAGGTAAGTATGGTTTGCATACTTACGTGCACCTGCAGATACCTGCAAAATTAAAGGTGCGTTAACTTCTTTTGCTGCTTCGGTAATTCCCTGAATAATTTCCATGTTGTTTACATTGAAGGCACCAATGGCGTAGCCTCCTTCATATGCTTTTTTGAACATTTCTTTTGTTGTAACTAATGGCAATTCTATTCACTCCTATCCATTTCTAAAATGTAAAACCTAAACCTCAATTTAAGTTTGTTACAAAATTATCATATTAATTTTATCAGACCATAAAATAAAATCAAGGATAAATTCCTGAAAAACACATACCAGCGCAGTCTTGTTCCTCGATTACGGGTTTACCATCCTTATAAGTGAGTTTTATGTACTTTCTATTATCTGTTTCAAAAAAGAAAATGCCAGTGCTCCTGATATCAATTCGCACTCTGTTAAAAATATCCAATTGGATAATTCTGATTATTGTATCAGCATAGTCCAAAGGATTATGATCTGTTTTAGGTGATATTAATAAAGCCAGCCTACCCTCTGTATCGGGTTTGAGTATCGATAAGTGAACACTGCCCGGTTCAAAAAAATTGTTGGTAGGATACAGCAAATCCCTTTCAAAAATAGCGTTATTCATAGGAACCTCCAAGTATTGTATATAATTAACATATCCCCCAACATTTAAAGTTTACCACTAATCCAGTTCGGGGTAAAGGGTTTTATATACAAAATAGATTCTGTTAACACGAACAAGATATTTTTCAGTTTCTTTATATGGTAAAGATATTATTTTGGAATCTTTCCATCCAATATTATCCGAATTAATCCATCTGCTAACAGTTCCTTCTCCTGCGTTATACGCTGCCAGTGCCAATTCGCTGTTCCCATCAAACCTCTTTAATAAATAGGATAAATACCAGCAACCCATTCTGATATTTAACTCGGGATCGGTAAGCTTTTCGGTTGTAAATTCGGTTATACCCAATTCAGATGCTATCCATTTGCCGGTTGATTCTGTAATTTGCATAAGTCCCACTGCACCTTTAGGTGACACTACACTGCTTCTAAAACCACTTTCTGCCTTAATAACAGCATATATCATGGTCGCTTTGATTTGATTGTCTCTGGCATATTTCTCAACAGCATCCAAATGAGGTGTTGGGAACAAACTCCTTAATATTGCAGCAGCCACAGCAAAAATTAAAATAAAAAAAAGAAGAATAACACAAATATATGAAAGCCTTTTTTTATGGTAGGCTATAATTCTCATCCTTCAATAAACCCCAAACTTTCTCTTCTAATTCTATTAATGTTCCATCGTTATATATTATTTGGTCGGCAATTGATATATACATTTCATCTGACATTTGAGATTTAATTCTCTTCCTCGCTTCATCGTATGTTAGTTGACTTCTTTTCATAACCCTTTCAATTCTTGCGGATTCGCTGGCCAATACCACCCAGACGGTATCCACAACATCAAGAAAGCCATGTTCAATTGGAACAATAGCTTCAACAACGACTAGCTTCTTGCCTGAATTCCTGTATTCGTCAACAAGTTTTATTATTACCTCTGCCACGGTTGAGTGGGTTATTTCATTTAAACGCTGTAACTTGGTATTGTCTGAAAAAACAATACCGGCTAATTTTTTTCTGTTTATTTTGTTGTCTTCTCCGATTATATCAGTGCCAAAGTATTCTAGAATTTCTCTG